>ENA-OPCN01000204-OPCN01000204.1-human-gut-metagenome-genome-assembly--contig:-NODE-204-length-57400-cov-10.376162_pt1 | contig 57400 bp, 57 predicted proteins | sample MGYA00241567_ERZ501485 | MGnify/ENA primary metagenome ERZ501485 (study PRJEB25962, sample SAMEA2042579) | human gut metagenome | biome: human gut; feature: human-associated habitat; material: faeces...
TACCTAATGTGATTAATACTTCTGCCAAAGTAAAACCGAATCTTTTTGTCATAATAAAATAAACCTTTCTTTCTTATACTCTTTGTTATAATCTCTATATTTATTAATTATTCCCCACAACTAATCCTTTATAACTATTTGTAAAGAAAAATTAATTCTTTAGAATTAGTCTTAATTAAATTTGCGTTTTTCTTCTTCAGATAAAAAGCTGCAAAGCCCTTCCAAACGCTTATCTTCCATAGCATCAACCAGTTCCTGGATATTAGAGATTTTCTTAAGCGCAAAACCGGTTTCCGCGAGAAGCACACAATCATTACAGAGCCTGTAGCCATCATACTCAATGGATCCTGCAAGGCATTTTTGCTGCCCGCAGCAGTCGCATTCAAAGTTTTCATCTATAATATCCGGGTTGTCTTCGATGTCATCAATACGCATTTGTTCAACAACTGCCTGCATTTCTTCAACAATTTCTTTTTCTGATTTCATAAAAATATCCTTATTTAATTAGTTCAGCCATCTTTTTAACAGCTTCCGGAAGCCCTGTAAATATGGAACGTGAAATTATACTATGACCGATATTTAGCTCAACAAGTCCGTTTATTTCGTGCATTCTGTGAACATTTTCATAGTTTAGACCATGTCCGGCATTCACCTGCAAGCCTATATGCTGTGCTAATTCTGCAGCTTGTTTCAACTTTTGGAATTCAAGTTCTTCATTATCTGTGCCAAAAGCTTCAGCATATGCTCCTGTGTGCATTTCAATAAACTGAGCTCCAGTTTTCTTTGAAGCTTCTACCTGCTCTTCTGTTGGATCAATAAAAAGGCTGACAATTATTCCTGCGTCAAGAAGAGGTTTTATAAATTCAGAAACCTTTTCAAGCTGTCCTGCAACGTCAAGTCCGCCTTCTGTTGTGATTTCCTGTCTTTTTTCAGGAACAAGGCATATAGAATAAGGCTTAATTTCAAGCGCGATTTTTTGAATATCATCAGCCATAGCCATTTCAAGATTTAATTTTGTAGTCAAAGTTTTTGTTAAAGTATATACATCTCTATCCTTAATATGGCGTCTGTCCTCTCTGAGATGAGTCGTAATTGAAGCTGCACCATTATGTTCACAAACAGCAGCCGCCTTAATAGGATCCGGTTCCACACCGCCTCTCGCGTTTCTTAATGTTGCTACGTGATCTATATTTACGCCTAAAAGCATCTTTCTACCTCTTTTCTATTTGAAATTTTCCTTATTAATCTTCAATAATGCTGTATATGACGGCAATATTGTAACATGTTCGCTTTTATCTTCAGAAGCACAGGCAAGTTCAATTGCCTCTTTAATAGAAGGCACGACCTTAATTTTTTCCTGAGGAATTCCTGCATATTTCAGTCTTGCAGCCATGTCATTCGCCCTAATTCCGGATGTAATAACCTGTTTTTTCGCATTTTGCAGCTGCTCGAAATCGCTGTCCCACAGCCAGGAAATATCACGTCCGTCCGCATAGTTGTCATTTATTGCAATAACAATATTGGAATTTAAATCAACGGTTTTAAGAACTTCACTTGCACCTGTCGGATTTTTAATAAGCTGGATTACTGCCGGATGACCGTTTATTATGCGTTTTTCTGTCCGCCCGAAAATAGATTTGTAAGTATTCAAAGCATTTTGAATTTTCTCATGTGAATATCCGTTTTCAAACGCAAGAGCAATTGCAGCAAGCGCATTATAAGCATTATACAGACCGGCAAGTTTTACAGTGAACTCATAGGTATTACCATTATGTCTTACACATAGCTCAGAATAGTCATTATAAACTTTTACATCAGCAGAATAGTCGCAGGTATGACGTTTGTAACCGCATTTAGCGCAATAATAATGTCCCTGCTGCGCAAAAAATCTTTTAGAATATACCAGTGGTTCGCCGCATAGACAGTTAAAGACTTCTGACGGTGCTTTTGATGAATGTTCATATGTACAGTCATACTCTACTTTTTCAAAGCCATAATAAACAGCGGACTTTGTCCTGTCAAAGGTTGCAACAATAGGATCATCTGCATTTAAAATCAGTTTCAGGTCCGGATTTTTATCAATGGCTTTTTTAATAAATTCAGCAGTTGTGGCAAGTTCTCCATACCTGTCAAGCTGATCCCTGAAAAGATTTGTCACTACAAGATAATCGGACGGGAGATAATCATATAATTTATTAAGATAAGCCTCGTCGGATTCTATAACAGCATAATCAAATCTTTTAAAAGGGGCAAGATTAAGCGCAAAAACATTTGCAACGCCGGTCAGCATATTAGCCCCCTTAACATTATGGATAACCCGGCTGCCTGAAGTTTCAAAAATATGCGAAATTATGCCGGAAGTCGTTGTCTTGCCGTTAGTTCCTGACACAGTAACCACATTATTTTTAATATATTTCCTGCAATGACTGAGAAATTCCGGATAAAATTTCAAAACCATCTTGCCTGCAAAAGAAGTTCCGGACGATTTGTAAAAAGTCTTTACTCCCCAGTATGCCGCACCGGCAATTAGTAATGATAAATAAAAGCGTGTCTGTCTAATCATAAATAGTCCTTTGGACGTATTCCAATTCTCTTCAAGTTATTTTATACTTCAAATGATAATACAAAAGTTAAGAAAATAAAAATGTATTTATTTATTGCAATAATTTTTATAGCTGAGCTAATCATTGCAGGCACCCTTATAAGCGGTATATTGAAAGCCGACAGAATGATCTGCTCGTTAAACAGTAAAGTTTCAGCGCTGAAACCTGATATAAAATGCGCACTGGCTCAGACCAGGGAATGTGTTTCCTGCCTTCAAACAAGTGTAAATTCTCTTATAAGTTTCGTAAAAAGAAAACATCAAGAGGTTATGCGCAGAGTTACAAAAACAATCCTGATATATTTAATTCTGCTGATAATGAAAAACAAATATGAAAAACTTGCTACATTCTGCCAGTATGCAGTTTTAGCAAAAGACTACTGGGACGGGCTTCCAGCCTAATTTGCTTGTAATTTTGAAAAAATATGATATAATCTAATACAACAGTGAAAGACGAGGTTGATTATGAGTAACAATAAATCATTTGCATTTGGTATGGGACTGCTTGCAGGTGTTGTAGGCGGTATTATTGCCGGAGTGCTTTTTGCACCAAAACCGGGAGAAGAGTCAAGACGTGAGCTTAAAGAAGCTGCGTGCGAACTCTACGAAAAAAATTCTCCTGCGATTGCAGAAGCTAAAAAACAGGCGCTTGAAAATGTTGACCTGATGAGATATAAGCTGGAAAGGCAATTCAGAAAATTCAATAATATGATAAAATCAAAGAAACTGTTAAAAGCTAAAGAGCTTGAAGCCGCTGATGATAGTTTTGATTATTAGTTTATAGATACCGTAAAAGAGATAAAAAGGAAAAAATAAATGGACTTATCACAAGCAGCATTAAATAACGGCTTAACATTTCTTGCCTGGGCAACAGGTATTGTTTTAATCGTTGTTGCAGGATTTTTAGTTAAACTGTTAATAGACTTATCGGCTTTAGCCAAAAATGTAAACGAAACAGCTATACTTTTGAATACGGAACTCAAACCTACATTGAAGGAATTAAATGATACGCTGCATTCAATAAATGCAATAGTAAAAAGTACAGACCAGGGTGTTGACAGTTTCAAAAGTGCAGTTGAAAAAACACTAGGCAAAACCAAGGTAATATCAGAATCTATCATAGGAGGTATTATCAAGGGGTTTAGTACAGTGTTCAAAATGTTCGTAAAAAAATAGCTATTTTTGGTAATTATTTTTCAAAAATAGCCTGATAAAATAAATCAAAAGAAAAGGAGTGAAATAATTATGTCAGCAACTAAATTTTTAGCAGGTTTTATAGTAGGCGGTGCAATCGGAGCTATCGCCGGAATTTTGCTTGCCCCAAAATCAGGTGAAGAAACCCGCGCCCTTATTGCAGAAACTACAAAAGATGCTGTAAGACGCGCAGATGAAACAGTTAAAGAAATTCAATCAAAAGCTGATGATGTTGTATCTGATATGCAAAAAAAAGGTGATGAAATAAAAGAAAAACTTCAAAACCTTATCAGTCAGCAAAAAGAAGCAAAAGCTGAATAGGATAAAAAAGCCGGAATAAATTTCCGGCTTTTTTATTAGAATTTTCCTCCAATGGAGTAGTTTTCGTAATTCAGTTTTCCTGTCCTCATTGTATCAAACATTGCTCCGTAACCGGAATGTTGGTCAGCAAAATTTTTCTTGACGCCAAAACTATAACAATCGTAGCCGTATTGATTATGACCTTTCACACCATCGACATCAAAAAAGATTTCAGCACAATGCTCTGCCTGATAAGTGCTTGTAACAGGTTTTCCATCCTCAAGTACATAATTCCCATTAGAGTCAACTTCTGTTTTTGTATAAGTAGTTATACAACCGCCCTCTGAATTTCTTTTACCAAACCATACCAGAGTACCATCGCTTAAAACGGCACGCTCACCCGCTACCTTAGAGTATTTAACATTTCCATAACCGTCATTAGAGCGCGTCTTTGGCTTAATCTTATAATTGCCGCCGCAGCCTTTGGTATTTGAAGCAGAGCACCTTTCTATAACGTGCAATTTTTTAATAAAGCCGTCAAATTGTTCTGCTGCAGTCATATCTTTTTCAAAAAGGGCTTCATAATTAGAACCGCCAAGCTCTGCTCTACGCATATCCATAGCATTAACAATTTCTGAATATGTACGTTTTAACTTATTCACGATGACTTTTTCCTGATACTTGTTAACAAGCGCAGGCAGCGTCATGGCAGCTACAATTCCGATGATACCTAATGTGATTAAGACTTCGGCCAAAGTAAAGCCGTAAAAGGGTTTTAAGGAGCTTAGATTACCTGCCCCCCCCCCCGAAAAGTGCACTGTGATTGATTTTCATCATAATTCTTCTCCTTATATATTACCTATTCAAAGCATCTCTTAATGCTTTTTCTAAAACCTGAACTTTTGCCTGTAAAACTTTCACCTGAGATGAGCTGGAATCACTTTTAACGGAATTACGCTCAAGCTCGCGTTTGTATATTTTTAATTTTTCTTCCATTGCAAAGTAAAAAGGACTAAACATTCCAACCCCGACAGCAAGCCCGATTACAAGAATTGCAATTGTATAAAAAGCAATATTGACATCTTTGGTATAGTGGTAAACTTCCTGAGTACCTGATATTAATTTTGGTCCCCATACCTGTAATGTTACAACATCATGCGAATTTAAAATTGCAAAATATATTACTGCAAGTATACCAAAATATGCTAAAATCTGAGCGAGTATTTTCATTTATTTCCTGCTTTCAAAATAATTTAGTACTTTCTTATATTTCTCATCCGGCTGGATTTCTAACTCTATTATCTCATCAGAAAACGGTTTTGTAAACCTTAGAAAGAATGATTGTAATACCTGCTCCTGAGTAGAAACTTTACCTTTGCCAGCACCGTATAGGGTGTCGTTATACACAGGGTGGTTTAGAAAACTTGTATGCACTCTTATCTGGTGTGTTCTTCCGGTTATCAGAGTAAGCTCAACAGCAGTAGCTTCTTTAAAACGATTTGTAACTTTTAAGATAGTGGTACTTTCTTTACCATCTTCACGTACCATCATTTTATGAGGCTGATTTGGATTTCTGCCGACAGGGAGGTTTATTATTTTCTCATCTTCTGGAAAGATACCCTTTAAAATTGCCCTGTATTTTTTCACAACAGTATGGTTTTTGATCTGTTCAGCCAGAAATTCATGTGATTTATTATTTTTAGCTATCATCAAAAGCCCTGAGGTATTTCTATCAAGCCGGTGAAGAATTCCGCGCCTAAAGTCGCCGTTTATATCTGAAAGGTTTTCTCCGAACTTATACAGCAGAGCATTTACCAGAGTGTTGGTGCGTTCCATATTTGTAGGATGTGTAAGCATGCCGGAAGGCTTATTAACAACAAGCATATTGTCATCTTCATAAACAATATCCAGCGGAATATTCTCTGGTTCTATCTTAAGGTTCTTTTCCTCAGGAATATTAACCTCAACTCTGTCGCCTTCTTTTAAGCTGTAAGAAGGCTTTTTTGCGCTGCCGTTAATCAAAATATCTGAGTTTTTTATAAATCCCTGAATTTTAGAACGCGAAAGCTCAGGCATAACCTCTGCAAGGTAAGCGTCAAGTCTGCTATTTTCTTCGTTTTCTCCTGCAATTATAATCATAGTTTACTTGGTCTTTTTCAAAAGTATTAGTATTATAAGTGCAATCACACCAATATTAATAAATATATCAGAAATATTAAATACAGGAAAATTTACAAAAGTCAGTTCAAAGAAATCACGCACATAACCAAATACAATTCTCTCATGAAGGTTTCCTGCAATACCGGAAGTTAGCAGAGAAACAAAAAAGATGCTCTTCATAGAAATTGATTTAATATGTTTAAACACATAAAGGAATAAAAGTACAATCGCAACACAGGAAAGAATTATTAAAAACTCTCTTGAATCTCGCAGAATACTAAATGCTGCACCGGTATTTTTTATATAATTAAGGGCAAAAACCCCGTTATTTATATTAAGTCCACTGTTAATTTCCCTGACAAGAAGATTTGATAAGTACAAGTCTGAAAATAAGAAAAATACAAAACAAACTATCAGATAAATAATTTTACTTAGATTTCTGTGCATTATCTTCCTCTAATTTTATAAAATGATTTTCAGGAACAACATTTACCCTTGTCATAACAAATGCCAGCCCGCTCATATAAACCCGAACCTTTGTATTATCAAGCGGTTCAGCTCTGGTAACTCCCACTGAGGCAATGTTATACTCATTAACATTATCTTTATTAGAGATAAACATTCTTTCTAATATCTGGTCTTCCGGAAGCCTTCTGAAAGCATCTTCCGATTTTGATGCAGGCTGAATAATTTTTTCTCTGTTAATTGAAGCTATAACAATATCTTCCTTTGGCAGGTCAATCTTCAATTCAGAAGTATAGTCTTCACCTGCATTAATAAATGACGGCGCACTCAATTCCATCTTTATAAAACGTGCATCTCCGTATTTTAAAGTAGATTTTTCCTCAAGAATATTTTCACCGGAAATAAGCCAGCGGTTATTTATTTTCTTAAGATGGTAAACACAGTTTGCATATGCCTGCAGCTCTCCGCGAGCTGATATTACTTCTGAATCCTCTGTTGTAGTAGCATATGCTGTTTCTTCAGTTTGTACGGTTGCGTAGTCTGAATAAACTTTTATATCCTTAATCTTAGTTTGATAAGTTATATCAGGATAAGTTTCCCATGTTTCCTTTATAAGCTTGAAATAAACTTTTTTGTCATATCCGTCATTGTTGATAAAATCATCAGAATATATTTGATACAGTCCTTCATAATCATATTTATTGGTCATGTCAGTCTGTCTGTCAAAAAGTTCTTTGATTTCCTTTTGAGCATCTGAATAAATACGATTTTTCTCAACTCTAACCTTATAAGCCGTAAAAAGTCCGGCATCAGCCGGCTGCCCAATATTTGCACAAAGTGCTGCACATAAAATAACAGGTATTATTAATTTCTTCATAGAAAAGATTATACAAAAAAATTTTTAAAAACGTAATAGTTTAAATACAGTATTTCATTAAAAAGAGTACAGTTTTTATACTGTACCCCTTCTAATGTTTATTTAATGTTTGCCATTAGTGCTGTTTATAAACTTTGGATGTATAATTTTCAATATTTGGCGTATCAATTTCAAACACATGAACTCGTGCCGGTCCAATATCAACACGTAATTCATTATCTACAGCCTGGAAAATACTTTCTTTACCGTATGAAGGAAGCATATTATGAAGTGTTTGTTTGTTTTTTAGTGTTGGAATTTTAATCTTACAAGCTACAGCCCTGTCTATATTTTTATTGGCAACCCATAGCAGGGTTCTTCCCTGATAATGACGGGCGAAGGCTATAATCTGATCATTTTTATCGCCTTCTTTATCAAGTTCAATAAAAGTACCTTTTGGACCAACTATATCAAGATTTTCAGCTCTTAATTTGTTTGCTGCACGCAAGAAGTTTCTGATTGATTCATCATTCCCGCCAGGTCTTCTTGAAAGATTAAACAAATCAAGTTTTCCATGGTGAACAGTCATTTCATGCGAATCTGTCTGGGTTACCGGGTTATATTTGTCAGCCCAAGGATATAGGTAATAATCCCCGGTCTGAAATCCGTCAACCTGATACATATTCAACATTGGCAGCCCTGCCTGCAGACCTACTGTCATTTTGCAATAATCAGCACCGCCATGGAACATCGGAGAAATATCGTCATGGGTTGCGAATGACCCGATTAAAGACTTACCCGGATCCAGACGGTATGACATATCAAGATTTTCTTTCACATAGTTCATAAATGTAGTTGCATCCGGCCATTCATGGAAAATGTGGTATTGACCGTATATCATATCAAAACCGGCTCTTAAAGAATCTTCAGGTCTGTCATAAGGCATATTTGCCTGAGGAGAAGCATCCTCATAAGTATATGTTTCGGCAAGCCATCCAAATTCAGGATCCCGCATTCTTGAATAAGGAATTAAAATATCCCAAAACTCAACCGGTTTTGCCCTTGCAACATCCGCGCGGATACCATCCACACCTAAATCAATACACATATCTATAAATTGCTTATGAAGTTCAAGCAATTTAGGATTTAAAGTTCTTTTTCCTTCGTCTTCCCAAGGCTGGAACATTCTAATATCATTCCATCCCTGAGGAGTTTTAGCAAGTCCGTCACGTTCCATAGCCATCCATTCAGGATGCTTCAAAAACATCTCATATGATGCACAACTCGGCAAATCAAGCATTACTTTAATATCACGTTTATGACACTCATCAATAAATGCTTTAAACTGTTCTTTCGGACTTCTAGGATCATTTTTATCAACGAGCATAGGGTCTATTTCCAGCAAGTCAAGAGGAGAATATACTGACCCTGCTGTACCCATAGCCTTAACTTTTCCTGGAGTATTTACAGGCAACACATGCAGAGTATTAAACCCGTCCTCTTTTACCTCATCAAGGCGTTCAATTGCATTTAAGAAGGTTCCGTTTTCTTCCCCGTTATCAATATATCCGTTGCCGTTTAAGTCTTTAGCATTAAACGTTCTTGGAATCATTGCCAGAATATTAGCTTCATTATTCTTGAGCATTGTTCTGAAATCATTTTTATAAATAATATGTTTAACTTCTTTTGTTTCAGATACAGGAGCTGAAGATTCAGTCTGCCGGGTCTGAGCAGGCTTCACTGCCGGCTTATTAATAGCAGCAAGAGTTGTGAGATAAGCTGAAAGCAAATTGGAACCCTGCGACTGGCTGGACGCAGCATCAGGTTTAGCTGTAACCGGATTTGATACAGGTTTTGTTTTTATAGTATTTAAATATTGAGCTAATAAATTTGTATTTTGAATCATATTATTAACCTTTTTTCTGTGTCCTTTCCGGTGTTTTCAGTCTTCCAAAGAAGAATTGTGAAAGAATTGTAACGCCTAAGAGAACTCCGCCAACTGTTCCAAATATTTTCAGCCATTTTTTAGTATTAAATGCGCTTCTTCCAACATTTGACATCCATTCATCAGGAGCAATGCCTGTAAGCCAGAATTTACGTTCTGAGCTTGCATGAGTTAACTTGTCATGGAAAACATGGTACTTTTTAGCAAAGTATTCACTGTCGCCTATATCATATGCCACATTGCGTCTATGTTCATCAAGCATCTTAATAAGTCCGCTGCTTTCAAGAATTTTTCTTGTATCATCACTGTATGGACATTCGTACACAAGTCCCATTGCACGTTTAAAGAATTCCGCATCATTAGGAATTTCAACTCTTGTAAGCTTTTTATTTTTACCCATTTTTTGATTGATAACTTTTCCGTCTTTAACTTTAAGTTCACCCATTTCGTCACTAGGTTCAATATTTCTGAGAAAGTCAAGTTTTGTTTCAAAATCACATGAGTGCCCTTGCATTGTAAAGGTTTTACAATGTTCAACAAGTTCTTCTTTTACTTCCAGGCTCAGACCGTTTAATGAATCCAGATTTTTAAGAGTTGCAACTCTTCTGTACAAATCAAGAGTATTAATTAATCTTGCAAATGAGTTTTTTACACCTATAAGCCTGTTATTTACAAAAGAAACCTGGGTAGCCATTAAGGAACCGTTAGGTACTCCGTTTCTGCCTATAAGCTTTTCTGCTGTGGATTTCATATTAAGGGCCTCAAAAGAACGAGCCGCACCCTTGTATGTTGTTTCAACATGTTCAAGATATTTCGGAGGAATTTCTCCGCCTTCTGCAACCCTGTCAAGTTGTGCAACTTTTGCGGTTATGGCAGAAAGCACTCTGCGATATTCGTCATCATTTGACGCTACCTTTTCAACCTTGTCCCTGAATACCTTATACATCATTTCACGATCAAGACGTGTATCTGCAAGTTCTTTGTTAGTAAATTTGAAAATTACAGGAAGGTCATTTGCCAAATCGTTCCAGTAATTAGGAAGTCCCATTTCTGGTGCTGAAGCAAATTTTGTATAAACATATTTATTCAATACGCTTCTTCTTGCATTAAGGTCAGTAACTATGTCAGCAACCTTACGGATCGTATTCTGCGCTTCCATATCGAGAACTGCAGAAGGGGACTTAAATATAACTTTAGCAACAGAACCATCTTCTACAGATCCACTGTATAATTCTCTGAACAAAAGCTCTTTGTCTAAGTCATTTATAAGAGGAAGTCCTTTAGGTTCAGCTGCCTTATTATAATTATCAATATTTTTTCTTATCAAATCATCAATAGAATCAACTACATCCTGAATACTTAATTCACCTTCAACGGCACTGAATTTTGCAACATTTTTGCCTGAAAATCCTTTTTCATCAAAATGTTTTATAAGAACTTCTGTATCAGGAATAATTGCATTGAGCTTAGCTTGGTCTACGTTACTTTTCAACATTTTCTTTTGCAGATCAGCGGCAATTGAAGGAATGTTACTTCTGTTAATAGTATATTTAGGATTTTCGGAAATCAGAATTGTACGCAAATCATCTTCCATTGCCTGTGAAGTAATAGGATCCATTCCTAATCCGGCTGTTCTTGTAATTTTATGCAGCAAATCATCAGTTATAGGTTCATCTTTATGTAATTCAATGAGATTATCAAGAGCGTTAACAATCCGGTCTGACTTTGCCTTTTGTGTTGCGTCTGAGAAATTATTTATCATTTTCTCATTTTGTTTAAGGCGTCTGTTATCCTGCCATTTTAAAAGATATGGTTCCATCTTATTACATATCAAAGCACTCATAACAGGGGTAGCTACACCAGCTGTTAACATCCAGAGAGTATTGTTCTGGAGTGCAAGCTTTCTCATTTTTTCCTGAATGAAATCACGGCGGTTAGGAATATCTCTTGGAACGCCAAGCCTATCGCCTATTTTATTTATTTCATTATCAGAATACAAATCCCATGGAATAAATTGGTGGTCCTGATAAAAAGGTTTCTTTCGTCCGAAACTATCTTCGTATTCCGGCATAACATTAACACCATGAATTAGTTTTGCTGGAAGCTGTATTGCAAGCTTAGGCCAGATTGCCATTGATGCAAAGAATGAAGCAAGACCTACAAATTCCATACCTTTAGCCATAGGAGTTGTCTTTTTAACATAAAGATATGATGCAATAGCAAGACCGCCTAACTTCATGCCTAAATCATTCAGCTTACCGAGCTGGTGATCGTTAGCTTCGCCTTTTACAGCTCCATGAAGTGCTTTGGCATCATATATCATATCTTTCAAAAATATTGCCGGCGCTGTAAAAATATTACTTTTTACAATATGTCCCTGCCCTTTTAAAGGTTTAATAAATGTTCTGTTAGCAAGTTCCCTGTTAATATCAAAGTTAGGTTTAGCCTTTTTAGGAGTAATAACTTTTACCTCAGGCTCCTCTTGTTTCGGGTGGGTTTTAATTTGCTGTATGTAGTTTTGGATTAAATTTGTTCTCATACTAGTTCACCACATACTTTCTGTCTTTTTCTATAATATCAGCACTGTCAAGCTTTGACGGTTTATGAGAGCTTGACATTACATTTACAACACCAAGAATGGATGATAAAAGAGCGGTTCCAAGCAGAATTTTCCCGGAATATTTTCCAAGACAGCTCTTATCACCTTTAAAGAAATCTCTGGCACTATCGCCAAGACTTTCAAAGAATTGTTCTGTAGATTTTTTAAATCCTTTTGCATTGAAGAATTTATCCCAAGATTCCTGGAATGCTAGCCCTACACCTACCGCAGCCCATAAATATGATGAAATATTTTTGGCAAGATTTGTTTTTACAACAATTTCTTTTATGCGCGGCTTAACTTCCTGGTCTGAATCTTTAAGATTTGTACCCATTCCTAACTTTTTAGCAACTCTGTCGTAATATTGATTTCTCTTTTCGCCTTTTGTTTCATCTCCGTACAAGAGATCCCAGCGAGGAAATTCTACACTCTCGAAAACTTTATGGTATTCAATACTTGTAATATCTGTATCGTTTATATTCTCAGGCAATTCATAAATAACTTTTGCATATGGAAGTTCGGTATCAACTCCTGTAAGAGTTTTAACAGGTTTTGTTACAAAGGATTTTGAAATTTCCTTCATAATACCGTAGAATAATACCCCCAGTGCCATTTTTTTACCGAGAGATTGAGCTTTCACTTTTTCATTAGGGAAGAAGTGTTTATTGGCAACATTGAAAACTGCCATTAGCATGCCGCTTCCTACAAGATAAGGAACCATGCCGAGAGTCAGAAATTCATAAAAATTAGCGTTTTTGCTTCCTTTCAATCCCTTTGTCGGATACAGTGTCAAAGCATTTGTAAATTTGTCAAATCCAATACGCATGCGGTTTGATAAGCTGTTTTTCAGAACTGTATCATGGGTGTAGGGAAGTTTTTTCTCATCATTTTCCTTCTCTCCGGCAGAAAAATTTATGTTACTGTAGCGATTTGTAATCGGTAAAATCATTGTTACTCCACACACATTAGTCTGTTCATATAAGAGCCGTCAAAACTTTTTTTTGCCATTTAGAATAAGTTGCTTTACATTTTTTTACAATAAAGAACCCCGAAAATTATTCGATTTAAAATCCCAAAATCTATACAAATAAAAGCAGATTATTGACAGAATTATTCTAACAAAAACAAAATAAATATCAAGAAATTTTATTTTATTTCTTCATACAGCCCCGGGGCTTCCTGAATGCTGACATTATTTAAAGGTATACGCAAAACTTTAACGCTGACGGTTCTGTTTGCATATTCAATCGTTATAATATCGCCTTCTTTGAGCTGTTTGCCTGCCTTAGCCGGGTTGCCGTTGACAGAAACCCTTCCGGTATCGGAAACTTCGTTTGCAACAGTTCTTCTTTTAATCAGTCTTGAAACTTTTAAAAATTTATCTAATCTCATAATTTCTCCATTTGTTCATATTTTAGCATGTAATCTTCATTTGTGATATAATCCGGTTATCGAAAAACGGAGCGTTCAAAAATGAAAAAAAATATAATAATTTCTGCTTTATTAATATTATTTGGAATAGGCTGCAGCGTTTGTGCCGGAGAAATCAAATTTGTTCAGGTATCTGATGTTCATTATTCAAACGAAAGCGAATATCCAAAAAAAGTTTTGGAAGCCGCTGTAAAAGATATTAATAAACTGGATAACGTTTCATTTGTAATCTTTACGGGAGATAATATTAACGATCCGAATCCGGAATATGTCGGGGAATTTACTAAAATAGCTAACAAATTAAATGTGCCTTATTATGTAGTTATTGGCAACCATGATGTATTTAAATCTAACGGACTTTCAAAAGAAAGATATTTTGAGCTTGTAAAAGAAAATAACTTCTTCTTTAAATATAAAACTCCTAATTATGTGTTTAAAAAAGATGAGTTTGTGTTTATTGTAGTGGACGGGGCTAAAGAAGTTATACCCGGAACAACCGGTTATTTTAAAAAGAACACGCTTGACTGGCTGGAAAAACAATTAACAAAATATTCAAAAAATCCCGTAATAATCTGTCAGCATTTTCCACTGCTTGAACCTAAACCTTCAAAATCTCATAACACTTATAAAGCAGAAGAATACCTTGATCTGTTAAAAAGACATTCAAATGTAATTGCTCTCCTTTCCGGTCATTATCATATGAATTCGGAAAAAATGCAGGACGGCATATATCATATAAATTCGCCATCGCTTTTAGCTCTGCCTAACCAGTATAAAGTTATTGACATTGTCACTACAAAAGGTTTTTCTCCGATGATTTATACCCAGTTAAGGGAACTGGATGTAAAATAACCGGCAGTTGCTTTTTTTAGTGAATAATAATATAATTAATATTATTATAAGTATTATTAAAAAATTATTTAAGAGAGATAAAAAAATAAATGAGTGAGACGGCAAATATAGGAATTGTATTTAATTTAATACTGATTGTTCTTTTACTATTGTCTAACGGCTTCTTTGTAGCTTCAGAATTTGCTATGGTAAAAGTTAGAAAAACCCGTATTGAACAACTTGTAAATGAAGGGAATTTTAACGCTAAAATCGCACTTGAAGCGTTAAAAGATTTAGATAAATTTATAGCAGCAGTACAACTGGGCGTTACTATTTCAAGTATCGGCTTAGGATGGGTCGGAGAGGGAACTCTGGCAACTATAATCGAACCGGTTTTTGCGTTCCTGCCGGGTATAAGCAAATCAATTGCTACACATACTGTTTCCGTATCAATTGCATTCGCTCTTATAACTTTTCTTCACGTAGTTATAGGCGAACTTATACCAAAGTCTATTGCACTTGAATACACAGAATCAACTGCTCTGGTTGTTGCAAGACCAATGAAATTTATTACAACAATTTTTAATCCGTTTATATGGCTGCTAAATGGTTTTGGAAATTATCTTTTAAATATGATGCACATTCCTCATTCACACAAAGGTTCTCTTGTACATTCAACAGAAGAACTGGACATGCTTGTAAATGCAAGTTATAACGGCGGAGTGCTGAATGAAACCGAAAAAGATATGCTTCATAATGTATTTAAATTTTCAGATTTGACAGCAAAACAAGTTATGATTCCAAGAACTGATATGGTTTGTATTCCTGAGGATATGACATTTGAAGAACTAAACAACCTTGCTGCAGAAAGCCAGTATACAAGGTATCCTGTTTACAGTGAAGATATTGACCATATTACAGGTTTAATACATGTTAAAGATTTATATTCTTTATCTATAAAAAATGAAGAACGCCCGATAAAAGAATTGGTAAGAGAAATTCTTCTGGTGCCTGAAACAATTACAATGGACAATCTTGTGCTAGAATTTAAAAAGAGAAAAGGGCAAATGGCAATTGTCGTTGATGAATTTGGCGGAACTTCCGGTTTAATTACTCTTGAAGATGTTCTGGAAGAAATATTTGGTGAAGTGCAGGATGAATTTGATGAAGAAGAAGAATGTGACATTAAAGAAATTGAACAGAATAAATATATAGCAAATGCTATGATGCGAATTGATGAAATGGCTGAGTTTTTCGGTATTCCTGAGGAAACCGTTGACGATGAAGATGTTGATACTATAGGCGGACTTGTTGTCAAGCTTTTAGGAAGACTTGCCGAAGTAGGAGATACCGTATCATTTAACGATTTAACATTTACAGTTAAAGAAGTCGACGGAGCAAGGGTTACAAGAGTTGAAATTATAAGAAAACCGCACGAAGAAGAAAATAAAGAGGTCTCAACCGATAATGATTAATATAGCAATGGGATTTGACAGTAATTTTGCACCTTATGCTGCAGTAACTATCAAGTCTGTTTTACAGCACAATCAGAATGTTAACTTTTATCTGATGTATGATAATTTAAAAAAATCGGATATGGCAAAAATCGAAGCTATGATTGATTCTGAGAAAAGGGGGGGGGGCAAGACTTTCTGGGTTAATATGTCCGGGAAGTTCAACAACCTTTTTACAGGTTCATGGTCATCCAGTGCAGTATATTTTCCTCTGGCACTCCCGTCAATTTGTAAAGACGAAAGAATTTTATTTTTAGATGCTGACACAATGGTTACCGGAGATTTGTCGGAATTTTATAATCAGGATTTAACAGGGTACTATCTTGCCGGAGTACACGACTACGGATTACTGTCAGATACTAATGCCGGAGCAGAAGTTGTGTTAGATAACAAAAAAAAATTACCTGCAAAAAGATATTTTGAGGATTTTCTTAACTGGGACATCCAAGAAATGGAAAAATATATTAACAGCGGCATGATGCTTATGAATTTGAATTTGATGAGAGAAGAAAATATTGAAGAAAAAATCTATTCAAGCTTAAAAGAAAAGATATTTGCGTTCCCGGATCAGGATTGTATCAACTACATATGCCATGACAAAATTAAAATATTAGACCCAAGGTATAATTTTATGGTTCTTCTTGATCCCGTATGGAATAAATTAGCACCAAAAGTTCAGGAAAGTCTAATAAAATATAAACAGGAAAAAGAAATTCCGTTAATAGTACACTTTTTAAAGAAACCTTGGCGTAAACCGGCAGAAGAAGTTTCTTTTTCAAAAACTTACAATCAACTAAGGAAGTTAACACCATACAAAAATCACCGTTCAAGACAAGAAACTTTCCAATTCCGCTGGAGCAAAAAAGGAAAGTATCTGAGAATTTTGAACAAAACCATATTTGATTTTTAAGATTAAGTTTCTTTATTACCGGTTAAAAGAGCAATACCTGCACCGATTAAGGCAAGTGCACCTCCGCTGATTGCGGCCCATTTACCAGCAGCATACAACTTGCCTTTTCTAACAAGGTTATCAACTCTTTTAGCAGCCTGCTTACCTTCGTCAGATGTTAAATCAAACATTTTTACAGATTTTGTTACATCGTTGTCCGGAGATTTACCTGTCAGGTATTCAGTAAGCTTGCGTTTATACAAGTTTCTGCGATGATTGAATAATTCTTGCTGATATTGCTTTTGATCAAGAATAAATTTGTTAATCTCTTTTACAGATTTGCCGTCAACAATTTCATCGATTGCTTCGTCCAGAGGCAGTTTTTTATCCAGCTTGAATTTACGGGAATTTTTCATGAAAACTTCCTTCATTTTTTCCCGTTCTGTATTTTCAGCAAATAATAAGTTATCATAATCAGCAATAAATTTCTTTTTATTAACAGTTAATTCACCAAGGAAATCTTCTTTTGAGCGCTTGATTAAATCATCCCAGTTATCTACACCGAGCTCTTCGTAACCTTCCTGTATAAACTTGTTAATGGCAGCCTTACGCTCTTCTTTTGACAAGTTCTTCAAACTTGGACCTCCATCGGCAATCTCTTTAAGAAAATCATCCGGAATATTATCAATAGAACCTGTTTCCGAAATTTGTTTTATTTGCTTAGACTTCTTAAGCATCAATTCAAGCTCATCAGTTACTTCTTTATCACAATAGCTTGAAACAAATTCATCAGTTACAATACCTTTTTTCAAATGTGGATTGGATAAATATCCGCTAATACCACCTGCAACAGCACCAACGCCTAACCCAACACCTGTGTAAACAGCCGTTCTTTTATTGTCAACCTTCTGAATCATTGGTTACTCCTTTTATTTTACACATAGTCATTGATATAATACATGAACAAGTTTATTTTTGCTACTACATCACAAACTTTAGTAATTTTAAAACTTTTCCTCTTTTTAAATGATGTGACAAAAGGCAGATGTTATAGAATAGTAATGTAAAGAAATATTAAACAATGTTCGGGTGGATTAATGGATCAAAGTTTTGATTTCACATCTTACAACAATATTAAAAGACTACAGGAAGAGGAACTAATTGCGTTGTGGGAGGAATATTTTAAGGATAAATCTAACAAAGAAGTTAGAGATACTTTGATTGTGCAGTATATTTATTTAATCCGCTACGTTGTAGGACGCGTTAAGGTAAATCTTCCTGCAACAATTTCAATAGAAGATATTGCAGGTTACGGGGTAGAAGGTTTAATTAATGCAATAGAAAGATATTCACCACAAAAAAATACCAGATTTGAAACATATGCACTGATAAGAATACGCGGGGCTATTTTAGATAAAATTCGTTCCGAAGACTTTCTGCCAAGAAGTGTAAGGAAAAAAATTAAAGATATAAAAAATGCACAGGAAATTCTAAAGCAGGAACTCGGCAGAATGCCAACCACATCTGAAATTGCCGGTTATCTTAATATGGATGCAGAAAAAGTTAACCAGATTATGGCTGAAGATACCACAATGACATCCATTTATGAAAAACGAGGCAATACAGATGACAGTGTTGAAATCATTGATACGATTCAGGATACTAACAAATTAAATCCCCAGGAAAATATGGAAGAAAAAAATGTTAAGCAGGAACTTGAGAAAGCCCTCCAGCGTCTTCCTGAACGTGAACGTATCATAATGGTTCTTTACTATCAGGAAAACATGACGCTTAAAGAAATAGGGGCTACCATCAATATGTCAGAATCCCGGGTATGCCAGTTACATGCACAGGCTATTATGAAGCTTAAAAACATCCTCAGCGAAAACAGAACTTCACGTATGCGCCAGAGTATTATTGCTTAACGTTCTATATCATAATCAAAAATGACAAAATCTATCCTTCTGTCGCTAAAGTCTTTACGTGCTACATTATCGTTAAAAGGCATTATTTCGCCGAAACCTTGCGGGAAAATTCTATCATATGGAAATTTGGTTTGCATAACAACATAATCTACGATTGCATTTGCCCTCATAATCGTTAATTCCCAATCATACTTCATAATATTCTCATGAGAAATAGGCTCATCCGTATGGCTTTCAACAACACATTGATTATCAAAGTTTTTCAAAACCTCAGAGATACCATTCAAAAGCAGTTTTCCTTCCGGTTTTATTACAGAACTGCCTTTCTCAAAAAATTCACTCTCATCAATACTTAAAACCAATCCCCGCGGAACTTTTGTATATACTATCGTCTTTTTCTGAGGCAGAGTTTTTTGGAAATCTCCTTCGATTAAACTTATTTGTGAATCAAAAACCGTACTGATGTATAACGGTTGAAATTCTTCTGCAAATCCCGTTTCCGGCAAAAATAATATTATTACTAATAGCAGCACAAACAGTTTCAAGACACAATACCTCGAAACACATTATTTATTAAATGAGCTAAATCAGCTATTACCTGATAAGGTTAAGGCTTTAAAACAGCATACACATAATTATCATTAAAATATCTATTTGCGCATTGCTGTAATTGCTCTGACGTTACAGCCTTTACTGCCTGCTTTGTTTTCTCAAGGAAATCAAAACCCAGCCCCATAATTCCATGATGAGCTAAAATACAAGCCTGCTGGTTATTTGTTTCTGTTGTAAATGCCCATTTACCGATTATATTATTCTTTGCATTTTCAAGTTCTTCCTCACCTACAGGAATCGATTTAATCTTTTCAATTTCTTCTTTAAACCCTGCCAGAGAAACTTCAATATTCTTAGGTTCGGTTGCTATATAAATTGAAAAATTTCCGCACAAGCCAAGCGGTTCGTAAGAACTTCTTACAACGTATGCAAGACCTTTTTTATCTCTTAACTCAAGGAACAATCTGGATGAAAGCCCTGAAGCTCCAAGAATAATATTCAGCAATACAAGTGCAGGATAATCCTTATCTAAATAAGAAGGAACCTGCCACCCTTTAAGCAGGTGTGCCTGGTTTGCATCAGGTTTTATTATTTCTGTATCTCTGTGCGAAGTTAAAGTTTCCACCGGAATAAGATTTTTTTCGTCTTTATCATTCGGGAGTTCCGCAAAATTTTTGTTTAATTCAGGAAGCACACTATCAAAATCAAGGTCCCCGACAAAAGTAATCACTTTTTTACTGTTTTGTAAAATAGAATTATAAGCTTCAATAATATCCTGTTTTGTTATATTTTTAATATTTTCAAGTATTTTTGTTGAAGTATTGCCGTAAGGATGGTTCTCAAACATAGTCTTATAATATCCGTCAGAAACCTTAGCCCGGGGCGAATCCAGCTCTGCAGTAATTTCACCCTCCATTTTCGCAATTTCTTTATCAAATTCTTCAAAGGTAGAATTTTTTATAATATCAGACATAATTTCAAGCGCCTTTGAAAAATCTTCGTTTAAACAAACAAATCTGAATCTCAAGTAATCCTGCTTTAATTCATTAGAAAATTCAATAGCACAAGAATCCAGTTCTTCTGCAAGCTGCTCTGCTGTTCTGTTTTTGGTTCCCTGAAGAAACAATCTTGTCATAAGAACATATATACCTGCACTTTTTTCAGGATTATTAATAGAAAAATTCATACAAAGCGCAACTCGCGGAGTGTTTTCATTTCTTTTATAAAAAAATTCAATATTGTTATCCAGATTAGTAATTTGTTTATTCATATATCTCTCCTATATGAGGATTTTAACATAATTAATTAAAACAGTAAAGTTTTCTTGCACTTAGACAGTATTTTACATATAATAAGGATATGGATATGAAGAGAATTAAATTAAGAAATTTTGAGATAGGAGCAGATAAGCTTACAATAATTGCAGGTCCCTGCGCTATCGAGAATCAGGATATTTTAAACAGAACAGCAGAAAAACTGAAAGAAATTACAGAAAAACTCGGTATCAACTATATATTCAAATCATCTTTTGATAAAGCAAACCGCTCATCAATTACTTCTTTCAGAGGTCCTGGTATGGAAAAAGGGCTTGAAATGCTGGCAAAAATAAAAAAAGATTTTGACTTGCCAATAGTAACGGATATTCATACTCCGGAGCAGGCGTCAACTGTTGCAGAAGTAGCTGATATGCTTCAAATACCTGCCTTTTTATGCAGACAGACTGATTTACTGGTAGCTGCGGCAAATACCGGAAAAATTGTAAACATAAAAAAAGGACAATTTTTGGCACCTGAACAAATGGGTCCGCTAATAAAAAAGGTTGAGGACAGTGGAAACAGTAATATACTTTTAACTGATCGCGGAACCTCATTCGGATACAATAATCTTGTGGTAGATTTCCGCGGTATTCCTATAATGCAGGGATTTGGTTATCCTGTTGTATTTGATGCAACACACAGCGTACAGCTTCCAGGAGCAAACGGCTGTTCATCAGGAGGTGACAGAAGATTTGTCCCTTACCTTGCAAAAGCTGCAATGGCAGTCGGTGCAAACGCGTTATTCTTTGAAGTTCATCCAGAACCGGATAAAGCCCTGTGCGATGGACCAAACATGGTTCCGTTAGACAAGGCGGAAGAGCTGTTCAAAACTTGCAAAGATATATTTGAATTGATAAGGCGGTAAACATGATTTTAAATACATATATTGCGGGACCTTTTGATGCCAACAATTATTTGTTAATGGACAAAAACACAAAAGAAGCTGTTCTCATTGACTGTTCCGAATATAAACAGGAAATTATTGAGGATATTTATAAACTGGGAGCTAAGGTTAAATATATCCTTTTAACCCATGGACATTTTGACCATATTTTAGGGGTTAATAAAATGACAGAAGCTTTAGGTGTAGATGCTTACATAAACAAAGAGGACGTAATCCTTGCTGAAAATATTAACATGATGCCGAAATTATTAAACTTGCCAATGGCAGAGGTTCCTATCATTAACGGTAGAATTGAGGACTGGCAGGAATTTCAATTGGGTGAACATAAAATAAAGGCAATTCCTACACCGGGACATACCGAAGGCGGAATGAGCTTTTTAGTTGATAACGAATTTCTATTTTCCGGAGATACCTTATTCTGCCAGAGTTTCGGACGTACGGATTTATTCGGCGGAAATATCAAAAAACTTGTAAACAGTATCAAAAATGTACTTTTTGAACTTGATGACAATATAATTGTTTACCCTGGACATGGACAGTCCACAACAATAAAATTTGAAAAAACTTACAACGAAATTTTAAACTATAACGAATAAAAGAGGATTAAAATGAAAGAACAACTGGAACAAATTTATGCCAATGCCGTTGCAGATTTATCAAAAGCAGCATCTATCAGTGATTTAGATGAAATAAGAGGGAAATATCTCAGCAGAAAAGGGGAATTTAACGAAATAAAAAAGAACCTTAAAAATTTGTCGGATGAAGATAAAAGAATTGTCGGCTCTCTTGCAAATGAGATAACCCAAAAGCTTGAAGCTTCTCTAAAAGAAAAACATGATGAGTTTTACAAACAAGAACTTGATGCAAAACTTTTAAAAGAAAGAATTGATATTACTCTACCCGGAAAATTTATTCCGCGCGGAAAAGTTCACCCTATAACCTCAACTACAAATGAGATTGTTTCAAGCTTACAAAGCCTTGGCTTTTCTGTTGTTCCGGATATACAATCCCCGGAAGTTGAAACTGACTATTACAACTTTGATGCGCTGAATGTACCCAAAGATCACCCGGCGCGAGATGTTCAGGATACTTTCTATACAACAATAGCCAAAAATATAGTTTTAAGAAGCCAGACATCCGGTGCTCAGATTCATGCAATGGAAGGTCAGAAACCGCCAATCAGGGTGATTGCACCTGGCAGAGTTTACAGAAATGAAAACATAAATGCCCGTAAAAATAATTTCTTCCACCAGATTGAAGGTCTTTATGTAGATAAAGATATTACATTTGGCGACTTAAAAGGTGTTTTAAATGAATTTATCAGAATCTATTTTGGAGCAAGCCGTCCTACACGATTCAGAAGCAGCTTCTTTCCGTTCACAGAGCCTTCTGCAGAAGTCGATGTTCAATGTATTATGTGCGAAGGTAAAGGCTGCAGAACCTGCTCCGGTACAGGATGGCTTGAAGTATTAGGATGCGGAATGGTTGATCCTAATGTTTTAATAAATGTCGGAATTGATCCGGAAGTTTATACCGGATTTGCGTTTGGTATGGGAGTCGAAAGACTTGCAATGCTCAAATACGCAATTGATGACATAAGATTATTCTTTAATAATGATGTAAGATTCTTAAAACAATTCTAAAAAAAGCGGTCAAAATGACCGCTTTTTTAATGTACTTTGTACGGGTAATCTTTAGGAATTGTCCAATTATTAGCACGAATCAACGCAGTACAAAAATGAAGATTAGAACCTGAATAACATCCGTCTTTTAATGTTTCTTCCCTGCCATCCCAGGTATACATCCATGGTTCAAACCCTTTTTTATAATGATATTTAAAGGAAAGTTGACCATTAGGTACAAATTGGAAAGAAAAACCACAGATTCCGATTACCTCCTTTTGGTTTATAGACGTAAGCGTTTTCTCACATTTGCTCGGATTCGGATAATAGACCCAATCTCTTGTTGTACCGTTATTCATTTGCTTTAAGGCTCCACCGTCTGCAAAATAAACAATTAAAGTACCACTACTATTAAGTATTTCCTGCCTTACAATTTTTAAATGCTTACCCAGATACTTATTAAACCACTTTTCAGCTTCCGATGAACCCGGAACAGGTTTCCCTTCTTCATATTGAGCACCTTCCAGGTCCTCCCACCAGTATTGCATATCACCATATTTAACCTCTGCCATTCTGACAGCCTGGTTCATAGTTGTATAAAATTTCTTTAACTTAGCTTCAACTACCTGATTTCTATGTTTCTGTATAACTGTTGGAAGCGTCATTGCCGCAACAATACCAATTATGCCGAGTGTTATTAAAACCTCAGACATAGTAAAGGCAAAATATTTGTCTATAACCCCAAAAGAGCTATCAGGAGAGCTTAAATTAGTTGCCCCCCCCCCGAAACGGTTACTATTATTAGATTTCAGCATACATTTCTCTCCTTTTTATGATACTTTACATATTTATTATAAATAATATTTTGATAAAATTCAATCGTTAATTATTTCACAACCTTATGCAGCCCGTGCGGTTTGTCAACATTCCTATGAAGACACTGAGCTATCTCCAATGCCAAAAGCTGAATAATTACCACAATACAAAAAGATTTCACAATATCGCTTTCACAGTTTATGTTTATATTAAACTTTGTTTTTATCTTTTCGTTGGAACATCCGATAACGCAAAGCGGCGGGTTATAGTCTTCTTCAATTTTATTAAGGTTTTTTATTGCTGTGTAGCTCAAGTCATTCACTGAAATATGGATCATTGCAGGTTTGTTATTTAAAATTGCAACGTGACCATGCATAAATTCGCCAAGAATACTTGAATAAACATTTATATAAGAGGTTTCTTTTATTTTCAGAGAAGCTTCTTTTGCTATTGCATAAGAAATTCCGTCAGCAGTTATAACAATATTTTTAAACTTTGCAAGGAATTTTGCCATATCTTTAATTTGATGATGAAGCTTGTATGTATCATCTACAGATTCAGAAAGCTGGTTTAACTGAGCCAAATAGCCTGAAATATCAATCCCTTTATGTGCTGCATATTTTAAAACAAGCAAAGTACAGCATAGCATCTGGGTAGTCAGAGATTTTGTTGCGGCAATGCTTTTTTCTTCGCCTGCACAGCAGTCAATCTTAAAATCAGAAGCCTGCCAGATTGTAGAATCCTTTTTATTAGTAATACACAGGGTTCTCATTCCAAATTCTTTAGCTTTTCTTAAAGCAGAATTTGTATCAGATGTTTCACCGGATTGCGTTATAAATACGTACAAAATATCATTTTCATGCGGAACAGCTGATTTTAACAAAAATTCGCTTGAATAAATTGCACGAGCCTCCATGCCGGCAACATTTCCAAATAAATCAGCAGCATATCTCGCACAATGATAAGATGAACCGCTTGCAACAATAACAATTTTAGATATATCTGTAGGAATATCAAACAAAATATAATTGTTATCATTTACATGAGTTCTAAGCAAATTTTCAAGAACAGCAGCCTGTTCAAAAATTTCCTGCTCCATACTCGATTTTTTATTTTCTTTAAAAAACATAAACACCCTTAAATAATTTCCGGTATTACTTTCTAATATTCTGCCATCAGCATCTGCACAGTGCTAAGATCTATATACCTCAAGGGCAGGCTTATAAAGCCTACCCTAAGATTTCTTTCATAAGATCGTTAACAGCTTTAGGATTAGCCCTGCCCTTTGTTTCCTTCATAACCTGACCAACAAAGAAGCCAAGGAGCTGAACTTTACCGTTTTTATATTTTTCTACCTGTTCAGGGTTGGCATCAGCAACCTTCTGACAGATTTCTTTAATTGCACCTTCATCTGAAATCTGGCTTAAACCGCGTTTTTCAACAATTTCAGAAGCCTTTGTGCCGTCTTTCATCATATCTATAATAATCTGCTTACCGATATTATTTGAAATTGTATTTTTTTCAATCAAAGCAATCAACTCGACAAGATTTTCCGGAGTAAGTTTGGTTTCTGAAATATCCAGTTTTTCATTTTTCAGATAAGCAGCAATTTCGCCCATCATAAAGTTAACTGCAATTTTCGGATTAGCACCGAGTTCAAGAACTTTATCAAAGAACAAAGCTAGACTCATCTGTTCAACAATTACACCTGCATCATATTCACTCAAGCCTAAGCTCATATATCTCTGACGTTTTGCCTCAGGTAATTCAGGCATTTTGGAACGAATTTCTTCAACCCATTCTCTTGAAATTTCAAGAGGCATTAAATCAGGTTCAGGGAAGTATCTGTAATCATGAGCATCTTCTTTACCTCTCATTGAGCGGGTTTCTCTTGCATTATCATCCCATAGTCTTGTTTCCTGAACAACTTTTCCGCCATCTTCGACAATTTCGATTTGTCTGTCTATTTCATATTCAATAGCTCTTTGAAGAGCAGAAAAGCTATTTACGTTTTTAATTTCAGCACGTGTGCCAAATTCTTTAGAGCCTTTAGGCATAATTGAAATATTAGCATCACATCTCATAGAACCTTCTTCAAGGTTACCATCACAAACGCCGATATATCTTACGATATTTCGCAGCTCTTCCATATAAGCTCTTGCTTCATCAGAACTTCTCATATCAGGTTCTGATACAATTTCAAGAAGAGGGGTTCCTGCTCTGTTCAGGTCAACAAGGGAATAACTTGACCCGGCAAGACCTGCTGCTCCGGCGTGGACTAATTTACCGGCATCTTCTTCAAGATGCGCTCTTGTAATACCAATTCTTTTACCTTTAATATCAATATGACCATTTATGCAAATAGGTTCATCATATTGTGAAATTTGATAACCTTTCGGCAGGTCAGGATAGAAATACTGTTTTCTGTCAAATTTGCATCTGGCAGGGATTTCACAGTTCAATGCAAGACCTGTCAAAATTCCCATATTAACAACTTCTCTGTTTAAAACAGGCAATACGCCAGGCATTCCAAGCGTAATAGGGCTTGTTTCAGAGTTTGGTTCTTTACCAAATTCAGTTCCGTCCGGTGCAAATATTTTTGATTTGGTTTTCAATTGAGCATGAACTTCCAAACCGATAACAACTTCGTATTTATCTCTTAAACTTTCCATAGCTTCTCCTTATTGTATCTAAAGCTTAGCACAAACGGAAACTGCACGCAAATGCTATTTCTGTTCAATGATTACTCTGGCAGGGTAATTTTTAATAAGCAGCTCGTTAGCTACATTCATAGCTTTTTCCTTGGAATTATATGAACCCACCTGCAATGTATATCCGCTGCCCATTTTTCTGATAAAAGGCGCCATGCCAAGACCTGCATCCTGCAGAATACTTCTTGCAACTTCAGCCTGTTCCGCTGTTGTATAGAAACCAACAACAACTCTTGCATTAATTGCAGGTGTTGGAGCTGCCTGCGGTGCAGGTGCTGCTGTAGTTTGCGCAGTTTCTTCCTTAGAAACATCTGCTTGCGGTGCAGGAGCGTCACTCTTATGTTCCAGATTTATAGGCTCTTCTTCCTGAGGAGCTACAGCCTCTTCCGGTTGTGTATCCTTTGTCTTAGGAATAACAACTTTGCCATCATCTTCAACAGCTAAATCTTCGCCGCCAATAGCATCATAGTTATCTTCCATCTGAATTTCTTTCAATCTGTGGTCAACTCCGCCTCTTATACCGGAATCTTCTTCCAGTGCAACCTCTTCATCACCAAGACTTATATCGACATCAGGTGACATTAACTTTGCAAATCCCAAAAATACAAGAAGCAATGTAAAAAATACTGAAACAAATAAAATCAGACTTTGTTTAGGATTTCTGTTAACAAGCTTTTTATAGTCGCGGTAACTTATATGCGCGCTCTGCTTTGGCTCATCATCTATCATATGCTATACTCCTCTAACTTTTGTGCTTGCCAGTATTATATCATCAATTTCTTCAGAATATTTCTCGAGAACTTCAGCGGCAAACGCTTCAATGTCGGAAATTCCTAAGTCATTTTTCAAACCGCAAGCTTTTACAGGGGCACCATTTGAGTCTATATTAATTCCTGTATGAATAAGAATCGAATTTACAGATTTTGTAGCTATAGAAACAGTAAGCTTTTTATCGTTAACGAACAAATCATCACCGTTTCTTCTAACAAAAACTCCGCGTTTTTCAAGCGCTTCCTTAATAATGCAAATCAGAAGTCTTTGTCTGAAAATGCCTTCAACAAGTCCTATATTAAACTGTTCTGATATGAAACTAAGCATTGATTTGCTATAAATCGGCTCATTGTTGATAACATCTTCTATATCAACCATTTCAGTCAGCTTAACTTCGCATTCTCCAATAAATGCAACGGCTGCATCACCTTGAATTTTAAAATTTTTATATATCCAGTGAGGTGAAAGCTGCCAGCCTTCGTATTTAATTTCCTGTTCTAATAATTTTGTTTTCATGCTTTTACTATATATTAAAAAAGAAGTTTTATAAAGCGGGTATCACCATTGTGAATAAGAGCTTTCTTCAATCTTGTGCATGATTCACATTCTCCGCAGTGTTTTTCTCCGCCCTTATAACAGCTTTTGACATATTCCAGAGGAATGCCATGCTCTAAAGCCAACCTAACTATATCATTTTTGTCGGAATTTATCAAGGGCGCCAATACTTTAGGATGAGTTTGAGTTGAATATTCAAATTCGCTGTTAACCCTCTCAATAAATTCCTGTGTATTATCGGGAAAAGTTTCACCCTCTTCTTTATTAGCGCCGATTAAAATATGCGTAAACCCTTCTGCATCTGCATAGCTGCCAGCAATATTCAAAAATAATCCGTTACGGTTCGGCACCCATACAAGCTTTGCCGATTGTTCCGGATTATCAAGCAATTCTCCTGCCGGAACATCTTTATCTGAAACAAGCGACGTGGTAGTAATATTTTTTAACCATTCAAGAGTTATAACCTCATGCTTCAACCCGTAATATTTTGAAATTCTTGCAGATGCCTCTATTTCATCCTGCGCAGACTTCTGTCCGTAGTCAAAAGTAAGCGCTAATTTAACATTATATTCTTTTTGCGCCAATCCAAGACTTACCAGAGAATCCAAACCGCCTGATAAAAGTATAACAGATTTATTCATCATATTCCTCGCGAACCCGTCTTGCAGTTTCTTCCTCTTCATCTGTTTCATATTCTTCAAGCATTGAAACAGCCTCAACTTTTAAAAAGTCATTATACCCCTCGCCGCTGATGACCTCGTCAAGAATACGCCTTCCAACCATATTATAAAGAGCAATCAGGGCATTTTTCTTAACTTCGTCATCGGCGTCCGCAAGACAGCCTTTTATAACATCATAAGCATCAGGGTTTCCGCTGTCCATGAGTGCCTCTATTGCATTAATCCTGATTTGGGATGACTCATCCATCAAAGAACTTTTTAAAGCATTAAAAACTCTGTCATTATGGTCAAATCTTAATTTACCGAGAGCTTCTATAACGCGTTCCTTTAAAAAAGTAAACTTATCCATAATGCCCTGTTTTGTTTCAAGAATACTGACAAGCGGATCCAGAGCCCTCATATCGCCAATCATACCAAGAGCTGAGGCTGCGGATTCCCTTAAATAAACAGAACGTTCCTCTTCATCTTTCATAACCTCAATTAAAGGAGCGACCGCATATCTGTCACCTATTCTTCCCAAAGCATCTGCACACGCAAAGCGTACTTTATAATTTTCGTCTTTATTATTCAAACAGTATAAAAGCGGAGTAACAGCTGAGGTATCTTTCAAATTTGCGATTGCCTTAGCACACATTACTCTGACATTAACAAATTTTTCCTTATCAAGATTATCATCATCATTCTTCCACAAAAGAATATCCAGAAGAGGACTAAGTGAAGAAGCATCTCTGAACCTGTCTTCACAGCGGATAACAGCCATCAGAACATCAGGAGATTTTGAAACAGAAAGAAAATAATTATAAATCTTTACAAGATTATCCCGTTCATAAACTTCATCAAGCTCGTTTATTCTGCGGATAACATCCTCAGGGACAGATTCTTCATTCCCTGTAAATAAATTGCATTTCTTAGCAATAGCTTCCAAATCCAACGTATCTTTATTATCCACTTCTTACCCCTGCTATGACTATACTACAAATGTATTTTTTTAGCAAGCAAATAACGCCGGAGCTATTTATTTACGGTTTCATAGACGTGGTGTAATTTAGTTTTTACAAAACCTGAGTTCTCAAGTTTCTCACCAATTCCCATCTGTTCTTCATCAGTCCCGATTATAACAACGCAATTCTTTTGAAGCTTTGTTATAACATTATTTATAAACTCGTCCTGCTGGCTTTTTGTTCCAATATATGGCATTATATTTCTTATCATAAGCACAGTATTTTCAGAAGGAAGTTTGTGCACATCTTTTAAAGCATTAGCTTTACTATATCTGATTTTACTATTAAGTTCATAAGTCGGGTGAGCTATCATTGATTCATCTTGAGGGGTTTGCGGGAAAATCTCAAAATATCTGCCCAGATGATTATATGAATATTCATCAACATTATCAATATCGCTAAAATACATTTTTATATTGCTGGATCTGATTTTATTCAGAATAAATTCGTCATTATCCTTAGCATAAATAGGATAGAACTTTCTGGACTTATAATCATATCCTTCCTTCAGTAATATTGCAAGCGACATTGCTTCCGAGCCGTCTGAGCAGCCGTAGCTGTATACATTTACCTTATCTTTATCCAGATATTTATACATAAGATAATCACCCAGCCCGCGCCAGTCAAGATCTCTCCGGTAAAAACATGTTGTATTACTGTTTATTATATCTCCGTTTTCGTTTTCTACATCGCGGATGATACTTTTAAAAGTTGGTGCTTTACGCACTCCGGTATATGAATTTTGCATTAATGGTAATATTCTCATATTATTCTAATAGCACTGAATATTTTTTTTTGCTATTATGTAAAGCATTATGAAGAAATTTAAAGCAAAAGTAAGCGTTAATATTAAAAAGGAAATTAAAGATATTAAGGCAAAAACCCTTGAACAGGCAGTTTCGCACCTGATTAGGGTACAAAATTTAAAATGCAGGGTTGGCAATATTTATTCTCTGGATTTTGAAGCAGAAAACGAGGAAAATGCGCAGGAAATAGTAAAAACCGTAGCAGAAGAAATTCTTGCAAACAGTGTAATCGAAGAGTATGAAATTTTATGGGAAAAAGTACAGTAAAAGCCGGAATAATTACATTTTTAGGGACAAACTGTGAAACTGATACAAAAAGAGCATGCGAAAGTTTCGGATGGCAAAGTGAATATATATGGCATGCAGACAGGATTACCAGGAATTATGATATTATCTTTCTGCCAGGCGGATTTGCTTACGGTGACCATATTTCAGCAGGAAGAATTGCAAAACTTTCGCCAGCCGTAAAATCGCTTCCTATCGGGAAGAGCCTTATTGTTGGAATTTGTAACGGATTTCAGATTTTAACAGAAGCAAAACTGCTTTCCGGAGCACTTACATTTAACGAAAATCTTAAATTCATCTCAAAGGTTGTTCCTTTAGAATTTCAGGGAGAAATTATAAACATTCCGGTTGCACATCATCAGGGAAATTACACAGGGCTTGGCAATGAAGAGGTTTTCCTGCGGTACGCCGGGAATGTAAACGGGTCTGATGACAGGATTGCAGGAATTTTTGACAGATCAAACAAAATAATAGGCATGATGCCGCATCCGGAACGTGCTGTATTTAAAGAATTGGGATTAACAGACGGAAGAAAGGTTTTTGAATATTTCAATGAAATATTATAATTATATAAAAGAAAAATTAAACAGAGAACCAAACGAATTTGAGCTTCATCTTTTCAGCGCAACATACTCAGAGCATTGCGGATATTTGCATTCAAAAGAGCTGCTTAAACTTCTGCCGCGAAACGGTGCTGTATTTTACAACGAAAATGCAGGCGGAATAAAAGTAGGAGAACATGCAATTCTATTTAAAATGGAATCACATAACCATCCTTGTGCGGTTGAACCTTTTAACGGGGCTGCAACAGGAATAGGCGGAATAGTAAGAGATGTCCTTGCAATGAATGCCCGTCCTGTTGCACTTTGTAACTCTTTAAAATTCGGAGATGACAAAAGAATTATTGAAGGCGTTGTTAATGGAATTTCAAATTACGGAAACTGCATAGGAGTTCCTACAGTTTCTACCGAGGTTTTATACAATGAAAGATTTACTGAAAACCCGCTTGTAAATGTGACGGCGATAGGTATTGCCAAATATGATGAAATTTTAACATCTTCCAAAGCACAAGCCGGTCAGCTCCTTATGTTAGCCGGCTCAGCTACAATGAAAGACGGAATGGGCGGAGCAAGCTTTGCTTCTAAAAAATTAAGCGATGAAAAAAAAGAAGATAAGCTTTCAATACAAATAGCAAATCCGTTTATGAAGAAAAAACTTATAGAAGCATGTCTTGAAATATTTAGCAAAAAACTTGTCGTTTCATGCCAGGATTGCGGGGCTGCGGGGATTTTATCTTCCACCTCCGAAGTAGCATTCAAAAGCGGGGTCGGAGTTGATATTGATTTATCAAAAATACATCTGGGTGATGCAACTATTAAAGATTTTGAGATTATGCTCTCGGAAACACAGGAGAGAATGCTCTTTGTAGTCGAGGCTTCCGCAGTTACGCAAATAGAAAAAGTTTTAAATAAGTATGAGCTGGAGTATTCTATTATAGGCAAAGTTACAGAGGATGGAAATTACGTAGTAAGGCAGGGTGAAAAAATACTGGCAAATATTCCGGCAGATATTCTTGTCACACCGCCTCCGGTTAATCTTGATTTTACAGAAATACCGGTTAATGATCCTCCTTTAAAAAACATCAATTCGCCATATATTTATAATCAATACGATCATACAGTAGGAGCAAGAACACAGTTTCAACCGGATAAATGCCCGCAGTTTAACTCAATTTACCTATGGGAAGAAAAATGCTCACTCGGGATTTATACGTTTTCTTCTACTGTTAAAAACTGTTTTGATGCGATAATACAAGCAGGAGAAAATTTCAAAAAAAGAGGGTATTTACCAAAAGGAATTACAAACTGCCTTAATTTTACAAATCCTGAAATTCCTCCGGCTATGTCAGAGTTCAGGAAAACTATCCTATCAATAAAAAATGCCTGCGAAGAACTCAACATTCCGGTATGTTCAGGAAATGTTTCTTTCTATAACGAAAGCTCATCATCAAAAATTATTAATATGCCAACATTCACTATGATTGGGATTAAATATTAAAAAGCTCCTTGTGATAAAGGAGCTTTTTTTATTTATTTAGAAGTTTTTGCTGCTTCTTTTGCTTTCTTTTTAGCGATCAGAACATCTCCGATTTTATTGGCAACCGGAGTTACTGCAACCGGAACGATATATCTATATACAAGAGCAAATACCAGCATTGATTTTAATACACCCATACCCTTTATCTGGCTATTGAATTTCTTAATCTCATCATCTTCACAGAGGTATTTTTTGAGATTGTCGGCAATATAATCTTTTGCTTTTAATAAAGCTTTTCCGGCTTTTTTATTTTCTTTATTTGTATTAATAAAGGTTTTAGCAAAATTTTCATCATTGAATTTAGCACCTGCATATTTTACTGTAACCTTATCCCACCAGTTATTAAGCTTGTTATCAAGATAATAAGCACCGGCAGTAGATACGAGGAAAGTTAACCCCTGGTTTACAGCGAGTGTACGCTTTCTGTCACTGTCCAAGTCTTTGTTGGTAAGGGTTTTTTCCATATACATTCCGCTTGTAATCAATGAGCCGATTGCTAAGAAATGTTTAAAGAGGTTATTGCTGCCTTTTACTTTATCTGCAAATTTATCAACATATTTATTGTCAAATACAGGCTTTGTAAAATGCTCAGCAATCCAATCAGTAAAGATATTATACTTTTTCTTAAAGTATTTATTAATACGTTCAAAGAATTTTGAGTCATCAACTACCGGCTTAACAATAGTACTTTCATTTTTTTCCGCCTCAAACAATGCTCTGCCGATTTTCTTCTCTGTATTATTTAATAAAACAGAGAACTTTCCGCCGGTAAAGTTTGGGTTGTAAGCCTGATTTACATTTCTGTTTTGATTATGGTTAAATGTATTAGTTCTGTTTGTATTGAGGGTCACATTCATTATTTATTCCCTCCTTTAAAATCATTTATATTTTTATTCTGCATAAAATGTCTTACAGCCTCATCTTGTACTGCTTTGGATAAATTTTGCTGTTCCTGTTGAGCCGGAGCTGCCGGTTTCTTTTTCTTTTCCAGACCGAACACATACTTCAGAACGAGCGGTATTAATGCAATTGTTAACATTGCCCGGGGAACTGCAATTACCCATTCTGCAATATTTTTCATTGAAAGTTCCAGAGCATTGATTTGCTGTTTAATTGCTTTCTTTTCTGCTTCTGTTGTTGCTTCTGCTGCCATCTTTTTCAGTTCTGCTAATCTGAGATATTTCTTATTCAAAATTCCCATATTGAATTTTGTATAATCAGAACGTTTTGCTCCTTTTGGAATACCTTCTTTCGGAATAGGAAGTTTTTCTTTAGCATCTTCAAAAAGCTTTTTAACAGCTATATCCAAAGGTGTTGTAAGAAGAGTTGAAAATCCAAAACCGATAATACCTGATGCAATTGAGTGACCGGAAGCATAAATTTTATCTTCCTTATCTTTTTTACCAGGAAGCGCCATAATTGTCGCCGGTCTTAATGCACCAGCCAGAATTAGTGACATTAGAGCACTGCATCCTATGTTATGAGCATCAGCATATCTCAAGAAAGAATCAAACCATTTTTTCTTAAATAAGCCGCCTCTGCTTGATGAAGCAGCGTTTAAAGGATTTATATTAAAACAATTAGCGGCAGCCTCACTCATCCTAGTTAAGCCACCGCTAAATGTTACACTTTTATCCGCGTTATTTTTTTCACACAAACCCGCACTCTTCTCTTTGAATCTCTGCGGGCCTCTATGGACCGAAGAATATCCCTGCTTACGGGTAAAGTCATATTTAATAGAATTTGTTTTCATGTCCCACCAAAGTTTTTAATGTCTTCTACAATTATTCTAAATCAAAGAAAATATTTTTTTGCTAGCATTTTAAGAAATTTTACAAATTTTTTATTAAAAATACCGCAAATAATGTAGAAACCTGAAAAATTTTAACTTTTAAAATCTTAACATTTGGTGTTAAATTGACACTTTATATATCCATTACATATCCAATGCCAAATCAAGGGTAGGAGCTTTGGCAACAATTGCACTTGATGAAATTATATCAACTCCGCATGCAGCAATAGCACTAACTGTGCTCAAATTAACATTACCGCTGGCTTCGACAACAGCTCTGTGATTTATATATTTACATGCTTTCGTCATTGTTTCTGTATCCATATTATCAAGCATAATAATATCTGCTCCAGCCTCAACTGCCTCTTTTACCTGGTCAAACGTGTCGCATTCAACCTCTATTTTATGAGTAAAAGAAATCTTATCCCTAAGTTTATTAACAGCCTTTGTAATACTACCGGCAAGACGGATATGATTATCCTTTATCATTGCGCAGTCTGAAAGATTAAATCTGTGCATATGCCCGCCGCCAACAAATACAGAATATTTTTCGAACGGTCTGAAATTAGGAGTTGTTTTTCTTGTATCAACAATTTTCGCAGGATAAGCCCCGACCGCATCCTGATATTTTCTTGTTTCGGTAGCAATGCCGCTCATTCTTTGTGCGTAGTTTAGAGCAACGCGTTCACCCATAAGCAGATACTTTGCAGGACCTTTCAAATCAGCAATTTTATCGCCTTTTTTAATTTCATCTCCGTCTTTAAAATAGAATTTTATCTCAACTTCAGGAGAAAGGATTTTAAAAACAGTTTTGAATACCTCACAGCCGCAAAGAACACCATCACTTCTGGTATTTAGTTCGGCAGTAAGAATATCGCCTTCTTCTGCAAGATTTTCAGTTGTTATATCGCCAAAACCTATATCTTCTTCCAATGCTCTTTTAACATGATCTTCTATATAAAAATTACTTAACAAAACTAAGTTCTCCTTCTCTTTTGGTTAAACAATTGTGAACACATTCTTCATTTGTATTCAAATAATCCAGTCTGTAATGCGCCCCGCGGGACTCTTTTCTTCTGAGCGCCGAGATTACAATAAGCTTTGCAACAGTAAGCATATTTTTAAATTCATACTCCTGCTTGCTAAGACATTTTTTTATTCTCGGGAAGTGTTCTTTCAGCGCTTCAATTTTCTCCAAAGCATTCATAAGGGATTTTTCGCTTCTCAAAATTCCTACATAATCCCACATAATTGATTGAAGTTCCTTTTTCAATTCAGGAATATCCAGTTCTTCTGCATCAATATCTTCGGAATACATATCAATAAGAGATTTAATCTCCATATCAATCTGTTTCGGTGCAATTAGAACAGCCTGTTTGAGATAATCTGCAACCTCATAAGCACATACAACACATTCAAGCAGTGAATTGCTTGCAAGCCTGTTGCCGCCATGAAGTCCGGTTGATGAAACTTCTCCAATAGCATAAAGACCTTTTACTGAAGTTCTTCCTTCCACATCTGTCTTTACTCCGCCCATAAAATAATGCGCGGCAGGAGCTACTGGAATAAAATCATGAGCTATATCAATACCGTTTTCGGCACATTTTTTGGAAATATTCGGGAAACGACGCGCAAGCTTATCCTTATCAATACAGGCAGCATTCAAATAAACACAATCAACATGATTTTCAGTCATTTCATTGAAATTTGCACGTGTCACAATATCTCTTGGAGCAAGCTCTTTCCTTTCATCGTACTTGTGCATAAACTCTACGCCATCACCGTCTACAAGTTTTGCACCTTCACCTCTTACGGCTTCTGATATTAAGAACCTGTTTTCATCCCCGTCAATTGCGAGCGCTGTCGGATGAAACTGTACAAATTCCATATCCTGCATAACTGCACCGGCATTGTATGCAAGAGCAAGCCCGTCACCGGTAGCTCCGACCGGATTTGTTGTATATTTATAAAGCTGGCCGATACCGCCTGTTGCAAGAATTATTGCAGAAGCATAAATTGTTTCGTACTCTCCGGTTACATCATTATAAACAAGAATTCCCTTGCATTCGGAATTGCCGTTAACAAGGAGTTCAACGGCTATTGTCTGCTCATAGACCTCAATATTACTATTTTCAACGACCTTTTTACAGAGAGCCTGTTCAATCATTTTACCGGTAGCATCACCGCCGGAGTGTAAAATTCTTCTTACGCTGTGTGCAGCTTCTCTTGTAAAACACAGCTGGTTATTTTCATCTCTGTCAAATTCAACACCAAATTTTAACAGATCTTTTATAACCTTATCAGAGTTTTCCGAGATAAATTTAACAGTATTAAACTCACTTAGTCCGGCACCGGCTTTAATGGTATCACTTATATGGGACTCTGTTGAATCTGCCTTATTTTCTTTTAATACTGCAACCATGCCGCCTTGTGCATAACGGGAATTACTTTCGCCCAGTTTTGATTTTGTCAAAATAAGAATACCATCAGGCAATTTAGTCTGCTGCTCTATTTTAAGCGCTGCATACAACCCTGCGATACCGCTCCCTACGATTACTGTTGAATATCTTGAGTATTTCATAATGTGTGCCTTATATTTTCTCGTCACTCTATCAAAGTACATAATAATCCAAAATAATAAAAATTGCCACTTAATACATTAATTTTTTATTAAGTTTTTAATTTTAATCCAAATTATATTTCTGAAATTCAATAATTTAATATTAGCACTTTTGACAAAGTCGAAGCCGATTAAAAAGTAATAATAACATCTTATAAATATAATAGAAAAACCACAGGCAATAAGGAGATATTATGGCACCAGTAAGAATTTTATTAGTAGAAGACCATAAGCTTATGCGCGTAGGCCTAAAATCGCTGTTTGAAGAACATAAAGAATTAGAGGTAATTTCAGAAGCCCAAAGCGGAAAGGAAGCTATCGAAAACTTCAAAATTTCACACCCGGATGTTGTCCTTATGGATATAGGGCTTCCGGATATGAGCGGAATTGAAGCCGCGAAAAAGATTTTGGAGTTAAATAATAATGCCAAAATAATAATGCTTACTTCGCATCTGTCAGAACAGGAGGTTATGGATTCCCTGCATGCCGGAGCTTGTGCCTATGTAATGAAAGATATTAATATAGAAATTTTAAAAATGATTATAAGAACGGTAAAAGAAGGGGCAATGTGGCTTGATCCCCAGGCAGTACCTATATTGAGGGAGAAAAATTGCGGAGTAATCCCGCCGCGTCAAATGTCAAGAGCAATGTTTAAAGAACAGCATGCAAACCTTACACAGCGTGAATATGAAGTTCTAAAACTTGTTGTTGACGGAAAATCAAACAACGAAATCGCACAGGAATTAACAATTTCAGAACATACAGCAAAAGCCCACGTGTGCAATATTATACAGAAACTCGTTGTTGATGACAGAACTCAGGCAGCAGTAAAAGCTTTAAAAGAAGGGCTTGTTTAGCCAGCACAGCATTCCTTCTCAAAACTCTGAAAATATGCTAATATATTTTTAAGAATTGAGGAGGAAATGTTATGAAAAAAATACTGGCAGCATTATTTATTGTGACAGCACTTTGTTCATCAGCAATAGCTGCAGAACCTTTGAACGCACAGGAACGTTGTATCAAACAGATACTTGAACAAAATGTAAGCTACAGCACCCGGGGATTTTTCAACGCAATACAGGACGGAAATACGGAACTTGTAAAATTATTTTTGAAATCAGGCATGAGCCCGAATTCTACATACTTCAAAGTTCCTGCGATATATATGGCAATATATTCTCATCAGAATGAGGTTGTGGAACTTCTTCTTGAAAACGGAGTAAAGCCAAACGGCGAATTTACAACAGGAGAAACTCCGCTTTTGGTTGCTATCAAGAAAAAAGATCCGGTAATTGTAAATACATTAATAAAATACGGAGCTGATGTAAACATGCCCGGAACAAACGGCAATCTTTATCCGCTGAATTATGCAATCAAAAAGAACAATGCTGCAATAGTTACAAGCCTGATTGAAGCAGGGGCAGTGACAAATGAAGATGCTCTGCTAAAAGCTTTAAGAAGTAAAGATAATAATATAAAAAATCTGGTCTTAAGGAAATATAAAACCCAAAAATAAAAAATAAAGCTTGAAAATAAAAATTTATTTGTTAAAATAAAAGTTGCAGGAGTTTTCCTGCAACTTTAACATTAAAAAGACCTGCGTGTGTAGCTCAGTTGGATAGAGCGTTTGGCTACGAACCAAAAGGTCGGGGGTTCGAATCCCTCCACGCGTAAGATTTGAAAAAATAGCGATAAGTGCTTAATGCTTATCGCTATTTTATTAGCATAATTGTATTTTTACGTTTAGTTTGATGTAAAGAAACAGGACAATACAGAAAAAGGGAACTTGCCTTAATGCCCCTCTGTGTAAAGGAATTTTAGAATAATTTAGGGTTACAGAAAAGTCCGGTATGTCCGATTTTAGGGAGTATTATACTCATAAATATATAAAAAGTTTGTAATAATATGCCCTAAAACCTTATTTCTGTAAGATAGCACTCGAATACAAAAATAGGACTTTTACTATCAAAAAAGTAACATGAGTTCCGTAAAAAATATTTTTCTGCCACAAAACGGAACCATAACGGAACTTTTTGCGGAACCAAACGGAACTGATCAAAAATTAAGAATCTGTTCCTTATACAATATTTTATCGATATATGATATAGCTCTACGTAGTAACGTTTTATGAGTTTCATATTCATCATTTAAGTAATTACTTAATAATGGAATAATAAGATTTTTGATTCTTTCTTTATCAGAGATGTTTAATATCATTTTTAACTGAATTTCAATATTTTCTTTTGGTATATCTGCTAGTTTTGTGTTTTTATCATTATATAAGTTTAAATATTTCTTTTTCAATTCTAAATCGGAACCTGTCAACTTTTCTTCTTTAAAATTTTCATCCGATTTTATGCGTTGCAATAAATAAGTTTTACCCATTTTGCAATCTTCTGTTATTTTACTAATTTCTTGTTTTAATTTTGTTTTATCAAACGTTTTGTCATTTTGCTGAATTAAATATACAAAATAGTAGAATGGTAAATATTTGACGGAAAATCGACAGAAGGCTTCAATATAACTCATAGGAGATTGTGTTCCCGTTTGGTTTAAAAAAGTTTCTAATAAATATTTTTCATGTATATATGTAGGTTCAATTTGTTTAATAATTTTTTCTTGGTTTACTAGAGCTCCTGTTATACCTTTTATTTCACCAATTAGTTTTAGAGCCGGCTCTCCATCTGTTTCTACAAAATGCCCTTCTTTAACTAATTTTAATGAAGAAATTACTTTTTCATCGACAAATAGTTCTTTATTTTTACCAAAACAATTAACATTAAGTTTTCCATCTTTTAAATTAATTAACGAAAGGTTATTTACTCCTATTTTGGCAATTTTTGTTATTGTCTGCATCCATAATTTACGTTCATTTTCTTTTACGTTTTCTAACATTATTCTTAAATCTGAATACTTTATTTCAGAACTTTTTGCACTATATCTATAATATATAGCACCTTCTCTAATTGTAAAACTACCATTATTTTGTATACTTTTTGTACAAACAATGGGTTTGCTAATTGATTGATACACATATATAATTCCGATATTTAAATCTAAATATTTTATTGTAGTGCGTAAAAAGGTTATTTCTGGAGAAAAATATTCATTTAATTTTTCAACTATTTTCTCATCGTCATATTCATCAAAGGAACTATCCTTAAGCCCCACAACCGTTCTAGGTTTGTCTTTGACTCCAAATATTAAATAACCACCATCTCTATTTGCAAAAGCGGCCATTGTCTTTGCATACTTAGCAAGAGCATGCTTACTAAAACTTTCTTTAAACTCTAAAGTATTTGATTCTCTTGAAATTAATTTATATGGCTGTTGTTCATTTAAACATTTAAATATTTTACTTAAATTTTTCTCTTCAAATACATCCATTAATTTTTATTTGTCTTCCTTTCTACAAATTCTTTAATAACTTTATAAACGTACCTTGTGGTTGTATCACATGCCAAGGCTAATCTATTTACACTTGTTGCATCAAGGTAATTATCAATAATATACTGTTTTTTGTATTGTTGATTGCAGTGAGCATGGATTGAAAACTTTTCTCCTGCCGAATTGAACATTAATTTTTTAGTCGCCTCTAAGCCAATAATAGAGCAGAGATATTTTAAATCTTCTGTCGGCAAATTATCTTCAGTTATGTATTTTGACCATACAGGTTCAGTTTCGGAATTTCTAACCATATTACTCCTTTTCTTAATTATAGTACAAACGGAACCTTTAAAGGTTCCGCTTAGTTCCGTTTGAAAATTTTTCTTAATACATCAAATATTTTGTTTTTTCAATATCACTTAAACAGTGATTTCTGAATATTGAAAAGAGCAAAAAGGATATGTTTCGATATGGATACATTAACTACACTTTTGAGGGAAGCAGAGTTAATGTGTGAGAGGAGATAATCATGCGAAACTCAAATACAGACTGGATTACGACAAAAGAACTAGCAGAAATTAAAGGTGTTTCTGAAAGAGCCGTTCGAAAAGCAATCAGTAAAAACAAATACGTAATCCGGAAATGCTCAAAATCTTACGAAATTTTAGTAACATCCTTAGAAGAAAATGTTAAAGAAAAAGTAACAACAGTCAAAGAAAAATCTGCTTTAACAGCCCCGATATCGTATGTTGTCCCGGAAACACAAAAGAAATTGGCTCTTGCAAAATACGATTTAATCAAAAAATGGGATGAATTTAGAACCGGTAAGAAAAATAAAACAATTGCCGGAAAAGATTTCCTTGAAGCATATAATCATAATTGTATTTGCGAAGAGTTATTCAATGTAGTAGGTAAAGTTGCAATAGGAACAATTTATGAATGGCATAAAAAGCTTCGTACTTATAATGATGATTGGCATTGTTTGATTAACAATTATACCTTTGGCGAGAAAACTAAAAAATCCGCAATGTCGGCTGAAGAAGAAGCTGAATTACTTAAAAATTTATTACATCCTAATCAATTAAATATCGGCAAAGCAATTAAATTAACCAAACTGGCATTAAAAGAGCGTGGATTTAAAAATTTATGCTGTGATTTAACATACAGAAGATTTGCAAATAATTATAAAAATGAGCATTATAACACCTGGATAGAGGCAAGGGAAGGAAATAAAGCTCTGCATGACAAGGTTTTACCATATATAACAAGAGATGTTTCCAAACTTGAAGTAGGGGATGTTATTGTCGGTGACGGACACAGATTATCATTTTTCATTAAACATCCATATACCGGAAAACCTGTCAGACCAATGATGGTTGCATATCAGGATTGGAAATCCGGTGGATTTGTCGGATTTGAAATAATGCTGGAAGAAAACACTCAGTGTATTGCAAGTGCATTAAGAAATTCAATAATAAATTTAGGCAAAGTACCGAAGTTTGTTTATCAGGATAACGGCAAAGCATTTAAAGCAAAATATTTTATTGAAAACGGGTTAAGCGGTTTATTTACGAATCTCGGGATTCAGCCTGTATATGCAAAGCCGTATAATGCAAAGGCTAAACCGATTGAAAGGTTGTTTAGAGAATTACAAGATAGCTGTGAAGTCTTGCTTCCATCATATTCAGGAACGAGTATTATCAAAAAGCCGGCACAGCTAAAACGAAACGAGAAATTGCATAAAGCACTTTATAAGGTCAATATCCCGTCTCTTGAACAGGTGACAAATTTTATTAAAAATTGGCTCATAAAATATCATTACGAGCAGCCCTGCCCGCAAATAAAAGGAAAAACAATAGGCGAAATCCTTGAAAGCGGTAAAGGTGAAGGTGTTAATTTGGAAACATTAGATGACCTAATGATGGCTCGTGAGATAAAGAAAATTTATAGAAACGGTATTTTATTCTTAAAAAACAATTATTATGATGAAGCCTTATTCGGATACAAAAAAGAAGTCATTATCAAATATAGCCTGTTCAACTTAAGTTCAATTAAGGTTTATAAATTGAACGGAGAATTTTTGTGTGAAGCCAAAAGGGTTGAGTCCATCCACCCTCTGGCAAATTATCTGGGTGAAGCCAAGGACATTGAAGATCTTAAGCAAAAAACAAAAATTAAAAAGCAATTAGAAAAAAGAACTGAACAGGAATATATAAATCAAATAAAACGAAATCAAGTTCATACACCCTTATTAACAATGGATTTGATTGAAATGCAAAGTGAGGATGAATTAAATCAATTCAGGCTTGAAATAAAACAAGATGAAAATAGTAAAAATTTTAGCGGCTGTTTTCAAACAAGGTTTGAAAAGTATGAATATCTTCTAAATAAAGAAACTCTTTCTAAAAAAGAGCAAGACTGGATTTCAGAATATAAATTAACTGATGAATATGAACAAATATATGGCTGATAAGGAGGTTTTGATGCACAAATTATTTGTAAAAACTCGTAATGTCAAAAACTTCATAGGATTAATGAATAACTTAATAGATAAATCCAATGAAGTGCCTAAGATGGGATTAATTTACGGAGACCCGGGATTAGGTAAAACTCAAACCGCAGTATGGTGGGCGACAAACAATGATGCAGTCTATGTAAGAGCTCAAAATAAAATGACTTGCAGATGGTTATTAGAAAAAATCGTTTATGAATTAGGCGAATCACCCTCAAGAAAAATGGCAGATCTTATAGAACAATGTATCACTCATTTAAGATTAAAACCGCAAGTCATAATCATTGATGAAGTGGATTATCTTATCAACCGTCACAGAATTGTTGAAACCTTAAGAGATTTACACGACTTAACAGGCGTACCCATAGTATTAATAGGAATGCAGGAAGCAAAAACAAAACTCGGCAAATACAGACATCTATATGACAGAATTTCCGAGATTATCGAGTTTAAACCTTTTTCTAAAGACGACATGGACGTTATTGTCGAAGAATTATCCGAAATTAAAATAACCGATGAAGCCAAAGAAATATTTTTTGAAAAAACAAATCGTTTTAGACAGGTAATTAAAGGGATTTCTTTGTTGGAGAATTTAGCCAAAACAAACGGATTAAACAAAATAGATGTAAAACAGGTGAAAGGACTAACAATTGAAAAATAAAGATTTAATAATAAAACTAGCAAGAAGATTAGACAAATTCAGTCTTGATGAAATCATTACGCTATCAGAGCTTCAAGAACAGGAAGTGAAAGATATATTATCTGATTTATTAAAAAGTCAGGTGATTATAAAAAACAATGATACATATTTTTTTAATCCCAAAAAGATTTCCAAAACAGATAATTATACTCCCCCTGTCATTAGTAGTTTTAAACCAATCATTATTGAAGAAGAAGATGGATATGAAGAACTTCTAAAATTCGGAGAAGAAACCCAAAACAAAGTAAAAAGATATGCAGAATTATTGAATTTTGTTCATCAAGCAGGAACGAAAAACTTAAGACAGGTTGTTGACTTATTTAACGAAACCTCTGGCTATAAAAAGATTCCATATCCTACATTTACTAGAATTCTCAGTAATTACAACAAATACGGCTTTAGAGGAATATTACCCAATTATCATAATTCTTCAGAAAACTCTATACCTGAGGAGATATATACTTGCTTCAAAAAATATTACCTGACAAAAGAAAAATTATCCGCATCAGAAGCCTTATACAGAACTCAAAAGCAACTGCAATCCGAACAAAAAATAGAACAGCCTTATGCCTATAATGCTAATGCATTTTTAAGAAAGATAAAAACTGAATTTACCAAAGAACAGATTAAATATTTTAGAAATAATATAAACCCGCCAAAGGTCAAAATATACTCGATGAAAGCTGAGGAACCTCTCAATATGGAGTTTAAAAAGGCGGCAAATATTTATTTAACCCGTCTGCGTCTGGAAAACAAGCTGGAAAGGTTTATGCATGAAAAAACAGATTATAAAAATCATTTGCAAGCACATTTTGACAATTTAACCATAAGAGAAATAACAACCCGGACAGTTTCAAAATACAAACAATATATGTTTGACAACGGATTTCAGCTGGTATCTGTCAATATGTATATTTCATTACTAAAAAGAATCATAAGAGCAGTCTGCCCTAAAACAAATAGCCTTGTTACAAGAGGCGATAAAATCATTCAAAATGTCTTTGCCCTTGATATGAATATTTTATCAGAGGATGAAATAGCCTACTTGTTACATATTTGTCAATTAAAATACCCTGCTGCATACCCTGTTTTATATCTTTCACTATCAACAGGTGCAAGTGTGCCGGAGTTATTAGGATTAACCTGGGATAGAATAAATTTTGAGGATAACACAATATTTTTGAAATATTTTCTTTATGAACAACGTCTTGTTGTTAACAAAGGCGGAACGGCAGCAAGAACGCTGAAGATTAATCATAAAATAGCAGGCATTTTGCAAAAGAAATTAAAAAAGACAAACCCTGCTCCGAGCGATTTTGTTTTTAAATTCAATTCTCCAAAATCTTCTCAGCGATATTTTGAAAGAGTGGTTTTAAGAGGTTTATCCATACAACTTGGAATTCAAAGACTATTTCCGAGTGACTTGCAGCACAATTTCGCCAATTTATGTCTGAAACAAAATATTCCCGTTACATTTATCCAAAAATCATTAGGGTATTACAGTTTAGCCAATTTCGTTAAAATATACAAAAATCTAATAGGAAATCAGGAAAAAGAATATTATAACCCGCTTGATAAAATTTATAATAAAACAGGACTTGAAAATGCTGAAAAATGAGTTATCTTGTGTATGCTGGAGGTACTCAGAATATGAAAAAACACGTTTTAGCAGAAACTGCCGCAAAACTTTATACTGAAAAATTTATGACATTAGAAAGTATAGCAAAACAATTGAATGTGAATGAAAGAACTCTTCGCCGTTGGAAATTTGTCGATAATTGGGAAAATAAACGGCTTGAATACATAAAATCCCAAACAACATTCCATGAAGATTTATACAATTTCGGCAGAACCCTTTTAGACACAATAAAAGCAGATATATCAAACGGCAAAAGGGTTGAACCATCAAGATTGCATACTGTAACTAAAATAATGACTTTGCTTAAAAACGTCAAAACTTATGAGGATAAAGTATTAAATGATAAATACTCCTCTGAAAAACCAAACAATCGAGAAATATCACCCGAAACTATCCGAGAAATTGAAGAAAAGATTTTGGGTATAACTTATGAAGAATAACTTTCCAGAATTGCCGTTTTAAAGCCTTAAATGCTTTTGATGAGGAATTTATATATAAGTCATACATAACCCGCCTTAATCCACCAGTTGAACACTTTTTGAACGGGGTTTGATTAGTCTTGTTCAGTCAATAATTTTATATTTTCCTTAGCAATCATATCCGCAAGTTCTTCTTCTGTCGGGAGAACTGTTTTATACTTGCTTGCAAAAATCTGCTGACTTTCCTGCAACACAGAATATTTGACCATAGTTTCGGACTTATCTGTGCACAAAATTATACCGATTGTTGGATTGTCGTCCGCTCCACGCTTTAGTTCATCAAACATTCTGACGTACATATCCATTTGCCCGATGTCGGCATGGGATAATTTTGTTGTCTTTAAATCTATCACAACAAAACATTTGAGCAGGTAATTATAAAACACCAAATCAGCATAAAAATGATCGGTTTCGGTGCTAATTCTGAATTGGCGGGCAACAAAAGAAAATCCTTTGCCTAATTCAAGTAAAAACTTCTGTAAATTTGTAATTAAAGCCGATTCCAATGTACTTTCTTTGCCTTCAATGTTTTCAGGCAAATCCAAAAATTCTAAGACATACGGATCTTTAATGAATTCTTTAGTGTTAATTACAGCCGGCAAACATTTTTCAGCATTATTTACCCCTTCTTGAGTTGATAAAAGCCTGTGATAATAACCGCTTTTGATATTGCGTTCAAGCTGACGGTATGACCAGTTTTGTGATGCAGCTTCATTCATGTAATAATTTCTTTCATCGGGATTATCAATTCTTATAATTCTTGCTATATTTGACCAACTCAAATTTCCTAGACGCTGTCTGGGGAATTCAGGATAAACTAAATAAAAATTCCTCATACTCTGCAAATTTGCTTCGGAGAAGCCCTTACCGAAAGTATCCGTCAGGTATCTTGACAAATTTTCAATAAGCTTAGTTCCGTATTCCGCGCGGGAAGCACCACCCTGCTCTTCTTCTACAATACGCTGTCCGATTTTCCAGTATGTTTCAACCATAATGGAATTCACTGTATGATACGCTTTCGCCCGTGCTATATTTAGTAACTTTGCTATATCATTATATATTTTAGAAATCTCATTAGCCATGAATACCCCTGTTATTCTTTATTATACTCATATTGTTTTACTAAATATTCAAATGTCATATTTTCTTGAACCGAATCATGTGGTAATAAAATATATTTCCAAACTTTACCACCATTTTTAAGATTATATTTTGTAGCATTTTTACAATAAATAAGTGCTGCTTTAGCTTTTTCTAGCACATCAGAGTCATTCATTGCATTAGCTTTTTTGGTTTCAATTAAATAAATTATATTTTCTGTTTCAACAACAAAATCAGGTTCATATCTATGAGGGTTACAACCATCAAACCAAAAAATATTAAACTGGTTAGCTGCAGGTTTTAGCCATTTTAATACATCTGACTGTTTTTCCAAAATAATAGAGAATACCTTTTCCGTATTAGAATCAAATTGATAAACTTCATGACAAGCTTTTTTGAAATTAGTGAATAACATTGATTTAATTTTTGATTTGTCAGTAACATTATCTCTATAATCATACAATTGCTGTCCTTGTATTTGTGTATAGTGGTGAGGTTCAATTCTGACAAACGGATAAACTTTAGGCTCATCATATACTGTTTCACCTTTACAAAAATGGCTCATAAGTTGAGGTTTGATATAATTAAAAATTTCATTTATTTTGGAAGGTATTAAATTTTCAATATCTTTCTCTTCGGGAATATAAGAGTGATAATAATCTATAACTTGATTTGCTATATCAAATAGAATTATCTTATCTTTGTCATAATTTACTTCAGGTATGTCAATCAATTTGGATACAATTTGATTAGGCAATGGCTGTTTTTGGGAATATAAGTTCGTTGCAGAGATAGAATCTTGTTCTCCGGATACAAGATTTTCTCTTAACAATTTTGCCTCTGTAGGAGAAAATTTTATAGCATTACTTGAAAAATCAACTTTAAATGGATTAAAGTGAGTTTCAGTAGTTCCGACAGGTTGAACAATAATTTTAGGAATATTAATGGTTAATTGCCGGAATTCATTTTTGATTTTTTCAAATTCTTCATTACTTAATATTTGTTCTTCTTTTATTTGTTCAATTTGTTGTTCTTGCAATAGGCTTTGTTGAATTATTGTTTTTTCAACATTTTCATTATTGTCAAAAAATGTTCCTATTTTTTGTCCTTCTGAAATCCTTTGAATTTTTTGTTTGTACATTTCAGAAATAACTTGTTCCTTTGTCATTTGATTTATATTCAAGCCCTGTTTGCTTAATGATAGAAATGCGTTTTGTGCGCTTACTTTTCTATCTAATTTTTTCTTTGCTTCTTCTTTTTCATAGGTATCAAGAATCTGCTCTATTTGCTTTTCTTCTTCTTGCAATTTTTGTTCAAGAATAGAATTGGTCGTAATAATAATTTTTCTTTGATTTAATTGTTCTTGAACTTCCTCATCATCAATATTGATATCAATAAAGTTTTCTTTATTAATAATAGAATCTTCTTCTCTAGCAGCGTTTATAATTTCCTGAAATTTTTTATGAACAACAACAGTCAGCATATCAACTTTTTTATTTCCGGTTCTTTGACCGTAAGGAAGTCTTAAACCTCTTCCGAGAGTTTGCTCACCTAATGTTGTTGAATCGAATTTTCGCAAAGGTACAATTGTGTATAGGTTATTTACATCCCAGCCTTCTTTTAGTTTATCAACATGGATAACTATTTCAATTTTGTTTTCAGGTTTTTCAAGACTAATTAGTTGAGCCTCTGCGATAGTACTTTCTGCTCCGGAGAGATTAGAATGATATACCATAACTTTATTTTTGTATGTTCCGTTAAAAAATTCATCAGATGTTATGTATTGATAAATTCTGTCTGCATGAGGGGTATCTTTTGCAATAACTAAAACAAATGGTTTTACTAACGGTTTGTTATTTTCCAGAGCATACATCTCCAGATGATATTTTGTATCTTCATGAAAGCTAACACCATCTCGCAGTTTTAGTTTATCCATTTCTTCTTCCGGAAGTTTTAGTTTATCAAAATCTGTATTTTCTCTTGTTGCAACGGCAGGTTGTTTGCAATAACCATCTCTTAATGCTTTTGCTAATGAATATTCATAAACAACATTTTTGAACTTCTTTGTTGAAGAACCGGTTTCGGTTTGTGGTGTTGCCGTTACTTCAATTCCCAGTACCGGATTAAGCTCTCCAATAGCTCTCATCGCTGCATTTGCTCTGTAGTGATGAGATTCATCCATTAACATAACAAGGTCTGGCAAGTTTTTAAGATAATCAAAATATGATTCACCAAGATATTCCGATAATCTTCTTACTCTTGGCATACTGATTCCATCAGATCCCTTTTCGTTTCTGTTGATTTTATCAATATTAAAAATATTTATTTTTACGATATCATTAAAAAGATTGTTGCTCTGAATTTTATTATATGTCTCACCTGTTACAACAAATGGCGACTTTTGAGCGAATACGGATATTCCTTTGAATACATATTTAGGATTAGACGGATTTGAAAAATCATCAATTAACTTTTTATATACAGTTGTTCTCGGTGCAAGAATTAAGAAATTTTTAATTCCTTTTTCAAGATATAAATATGTAACAAAAGCACCCATCAAACGAGTTTTACCTACTCCTGTAGCAAGTGCAAAACAAATATTAGGAAAATCTCTTTCAAAATCGGAAAATCTTTGAACCTCTTCAAACTTTTTGCCGAGTTCTTTAATTTTTGCTTTTGCTTCTTTAATGTCAGTGTCTTTTTTTAGTTCCAAGGTATTCGCAATTTCAGAAAGTATTTCCAAGCTTTCTGCCTGTGGTGGTCTTAAACTTAGTCTACATCTTATTTCATTTGCTGTTTTGTTCATTTACATCTCCAAGATTAATATTTAAGTTACATTTTTTTGCAAATGTGTTAAGTATTTTAGCAATTTCTTTTGGTATTAATATACAATCGTTTGAAGTATTTGTATTAGAGAATTGTTTGTCAAAGAAAACTTTTGTTAATTCAAGTTTAACTTTGTCTTTATTAATCTCTTTTTCATCACAACTTGTATTTTCCAAAATCATATTTTCCATAAAGGGTTCTAAAGCTGCTGTTTTAACTTCAAAATCTCTTAATTGAAATTCTCTATCTCTATGCCGTTTAGATATATTTGAACAGTAAAATGCAGGAACTAAAAAGATTGTTGAGCCTAAAATTTTATACATAAAATGAAGATAATTAAATTTACCTTGAATTAAGTCAATAACTGTTGTGACAGAAAGTACAAAAACGACAATTAACATTATTCCGAGTGTAACATACATCATTACATCTGCTGTTAATTTTGCTTTATTTGCATAATTTTGGGAATTTCCTGAAATTGCTGCTTGACCTATAATGCCCCATAATTTTTCAATTTCATCTCTTCTTTGCTCAAGATGAGAAAGGATATTATCCGCAGTATTTTTTTGTTCCGCTAGTAAAGCATCTATCTTACTATTATATTCATTTTCTTTACTGTTAAATCTTTCTTCAAAATCAGCAGAATTTTCATCGAAAGTTGTTTGAAAAATTTCAATTAAGTTATTCAATTTCTTTTGCTGATCTTGTATTTCTTTTTCAAAATTCTCAACTTGAGTTTTTAAATTATTATTTTGTATTCGCAAAGAATCTATTTCTTCTTGCATATCTTTTTTTTGGGCTTCCCAATTTGCAAATTGTTCTTCTTGCCTGGTTTGAAAATTAGTAACTTCTAAATTTACTTTTTTTTCAATCTTATCTTGCTTTATTAAAAAGCCTTGAATTAAAGAATTAAAACTTTCTTTGATTTCACTTTTCTTTTCTATAGTTGGGATTCTCTTATACCAATCCATCACATTATGATATTGGCTTGGGTAACCATTTATATTAAGTAAAATACCCGTTGACAAATTTGAAATTGAAGTGTTTAAATTATCCAAAACAGATTGACTTACCATAGGCAACGCCCTTGAAGACAAATTTGTTTGAATTATAATTAATAATTGCTGATATGCCAACAAGGACTCTTTTTGTTGTTCATTATATGAATCATCCTTTAATGCATTATTTATGAAATCTATTTTATTAGCTAGCGTTTGAAATAAAGGATGGTTTTCATATTGTTCATATAAATTATTCATCTATTCATCCTCCTCCATATCATTATCTTCGGTATCTCGAGGTTCTTCTTCTGTTACATTTAAGTTATATTCAAGTTTTCCGAATTCGCAGCGTTTTAGGAGTGATTGCGGTATTTTCTTAACTGTTATATTAGAAAATTTATCAATACAGTTTTCTTCATAGTGAGTTGTGCATATTAAAAGACTTTCATCATCTTTTAATTCGTGTTGAATTTTATTTAATAATTCAGCTGTTATAAATTGTGTTGTTGTAAAGATAAAATCTTTTTCTGTTGAATACCCTTGTTTGTATGGGTTATTACCGTCAGGAGAATATTTATAACCCTCGTTTTTAGCCATTGCTTCCGCAAGCATTTCTGCATCATATTTAGGTTCGATTATCCATTCTCCGAATTCATCTTTTTTGAGTAATGACGGAGCAAGTTCATAAAATTTGTAACCGCCGCCGCCCTGCCAATTTACCGCTTTAGAAATTCCTCCCTGATCTGTCCCGTCAACAACTCTTTGCAACCTTGGTTCACAATGTGTATAACAATGGTCTCCTAATTCTATACCTATCCACTTTCTACCCATTTTATGTGCAACAGCTGCCGTTGTACCCGACCCCAGGAAGGAATCAAGAACCAAGTCTCCTTCTTCTGTGACAGAAGTAATTATTTTTTTCATTAACAATTCAGGTTTTTTACTATTTTCAAAAAGGACTCCTCCTTCTTGTGCTACTGCTCCCGTTGTCTTTATATCAGTCCAAAAATCACCCGGATTTTGCAATAAATTCTCATCGGCAAATATTATTTGTACTCTTGGCTGCTTAGAATCTCTATCAAAATTTTCTTTATATAAATAAATTAAGCCTGTACTAGATAAAACAGCTGCAACTTCTTGATTTTTCCGACATTGTGATTTGGCTAGACGGCATACACTACTAGAGCCAACAGCCTGTATTATTCGATATGCATTTTTAAATTTCCAGTCATTTTGTTCATTTTTAGATATTTTATTCCTTTCAAAGAAACTTGTAAAAGATTCTATTTTTGCAACTTTTAAAATGCTTTCACATATTAAAACATCTTCTTGCGATGCACATTCTTTTTTTAATAGATTTTTAATTTAAAAATTTCTTCATCAGAAATATTTACTAATATGTGCTTATATTCGTCATTCCACTTTTCAAGCGGCACTAAATCTGGTTTTAAAATTGGCATAGTATTTTTTTTGAATAACAAAATATATTCTTTTAATTTTGGAAGACGTTTGTCTGCATGTGCCATTTTGACACCAGATGCTTCAGACATTTTAACTGCAATACAATTTACAAAATTATGTCTTCCAAAGATTTCATCCATTAAAATTTTCAGATATGCTTGTTCATTGTCATCAATTTGTACAAAAATGCATCCCTCGTCAGATAAAAGATTTTTTAAAATTTCCAGCCTTGCTTTCATTAGTGATAGCCAAGTGGAATGCTCAATATTATCATCATAATGTTCAAAAACTGAACCGGTATTATAAGGAGGATCTATATAAATGCATTTAATTTTACCGGAATAGTCTTGTTCAAGGGCTTTGAGAGCAAGCAGGTTGTCACCATGGATAAGCATATTTTCAGTGTTTGTATCACCGTAATTTTTTTCAGGAACTTCAACCAAAATTCTCGGCTCAAGGTTTATTTCCCTATCCTTTCCTATCCAAGTTAATTCCAGTTTTTGCTTTTTATTATTCATTCTTACCATCCTTATTGGTTCTTAATAGTTTTTATTGTTTCTCTGTATTCAGCGATTGTGGAGGAGGTGTAGGTTGAGATGTTTTAGGAGGATTATATCCTCTTTGCTCGACATTTAATTGTACTGAATTAGGCAGATTAAAACCTTCATTCCTACTGTCTTTTTGTAATGATATTGGTGGATTTAAACCATTATTTACTTTATAAAATTTCATAATATTTCCTTTATTTTTTAGGTTTACTTGGTTGTGTTGTTTTTGGAGGATTTGCTCCACCTTTTACTGCTTTATTAGGTTGTGTTGTTTTAGGTGGCGTAAAGCCATCTTGTCCATATGATTTACTCATTATTACCTTCTTTCTTCATATAATATTCAAAATCTTTTGTTTTTATTGTTTGTTCATATTTTACGTCATTATTTTTTATTTGTATCTGAATATTTTGATTGTGATTATTTAAAATAGAAATACCTGCTAATATAACTGAAAGTATAAATGTTATTAAAAATATATTATTTATAATTTCAGACCACTTAAACCATACGTTTCCATTTTCAGGGTGTTTTTCATCTAACCCTCTATCACAACCTTCTTTGGATATTCTTGCTGAAATTAGTTGTAATAAAAGAGTAGTTACAAAGCCCCATATTGCAATATGATACAAGGTTGTATGATGGATTTTATCACTATATCCTAGTAAAAAAGTTGTAGCTCCAGCTGAAACTGTAAAAATAGCTTTTTCTATAAAACTATTATTGTCAGTGTAATATTTAATTAATAATTCGCTGTATTCTTTTCTGTTCATTATACAAGCCTCCAGCGAATAATGAATAAATCCTTTTCTTCTACCTTTTGTTTCATATTAGCTTCGATTTTTTCAATAAGTTCTTCTTTTTGCTTATCAACCATATCTTGAGAGTCAAAAAGCTCTTTACGCATTTTGTTTCTTTTTGCTTCCATATCTTTTATTTGACGTTGAGCTTTAACTTTTTCTTCAAGATTAATAATCTTCTTTGATTCTGTTTTTTGCGTTTTTATATCTTTATCCAGCTGTTTTAGTTCAATTTCCAGGCTATTTTTCCTATCTTCTGCCCATTTATCGAGTTTTGCTATCTCTTCATCAAAGAACTGTGAATTTCTTTGTGATATAAAATCTAACAACCCTGCTTTTCTTGCTTCAAGATAAGTATTTAATTTATCATAATCAGGAGTTCCGTCTGTTTCTTTAATTTCTGATGCATCAAGCATAAACATTTTTTCGCATTGGTCATAGTCAACAGCTTCTCCATTATCCTGGTACCCGGCAAAGAGTAAATAATCCTCATTTTCAAAAGCATTTACAGTCATTGATTTTAAAATTAACCAGCCTGATTTATTAACCAGATTTTCTAAAATAGAAATTTTCTTAGTCTTATCATTTGTATAATCAAAAACTAATTCTTTTATTGGTAAGTTGATATGCTTATATTTGTTCAATATACATCGTGCAAGCGGATGACCTGCACGGTAGGTATTTGCATCTTCGATATTTTTCCCGAGTCTATAAGGGCCTCTGTTTACAATAATTTCAGAGAACGGATTTTTATCAAGCAGGAAAAACTTATTTTTGTCATCAAAGGTCGCACAATCTTCTAAGCAATATTTTGTTAAATCCCATAATTTTTGTTCAAACTTATCAAGAAATTTTTCGGTATTATCTTTGCTAATTTTAAGTTTTTGTGCAACTTCAACATCAAAGTTTTCAAGAAGTTTTTTTCTTGTTTCTATCATTTTTTCATCAATATCAGATTCCATCGATTTTTGAAGTTCATCAAAACTTTTATTTATTTCTTCTTCTGTTCGGCAATTCTGCAGGATTTCTACAATTCTTTTTTCAAAATCAATACCTGAGCCTATTGCACCAAGAACTTCATCACTAGCACCAAAAACACCGTCAAATAATTTAAATTTTTCACTTAATAATTCAAAAACTCTTATATCTGCTGCATTTTTAGTGTTTAAGAAATTTACCACTACAACATCATGCTTTTGACCGTATCTGTGGCATCTTCCTATTCTCTGTTCAATCCTTTGTGGATTCCAGGGTAAATCATAATTAACAAGCAAAGAACAGAATTGTAAATTTATACCTTCTGCAGCAGCTTCCGTTGCAATCATAATCTCTGCTTCATCTCTAAAATATTCAACCAATGCAGCTCTTTTATCTGCTGTTTTAGAACCTGAAATTTTATCTGTGCCCTTGTATTTCTCACACCAATTTTTATAAATTTCTTTGGATTTTTCGTCATTATTTGAGCCGTTAAATAAAACTATTTTCCCTTTATATTTTGTCTTTTCTAATTCTCTTTGCAAGTATTGCTGAGTTCTTGTAGATTCCGTAAAAATAAGAGCCTTTTTATTGCCGCCGTTTTTGGTATTTTCTAAGAAACCTTTTTCCAGTGCAGTTAATAACTTTTCGCCCTTAGCGTTTTTGTCAATTTTTTTCGCAAGTTCGAAAAACTTGGTCAAAAGTTCTTTTTCTTCTTTTATCTCTTTTAGTTCTTCTGGTGTGTAAGATTCTTTTTCAGGTGTATCTTTGAAATCTTCTTCCTCGTCATCAACCCATTCATCCTTTAACTCATCAAAATTTTCAAGATTTTCTTGTAATTCTTGTTCTTCAACATTTACTTCTGAATGGTTGTTGTCTATTATATTTTGCAATTTTTGTGCTAAACCTCCAAGAGTACCTGATATTGCAAATGTAGAAGATGCAAGAAGTCGGCGGACTATTAATGTCATTAATTTTCTTTGGCTCTGCGGCAGTGCATATAGCTTAGGACGGCTTAAATATTCAGACAAGCCCAGATAAAGTTCGTGTTCTTCTTCTGTTGGCACAAATTTTTCGGTTATTGCAATTCTATTTGTGTATTTTATGTATTCTAGAACTTGTTTTCTCAAAGTTCTCTGGCAAATTGGTGATATTCGTTCTTTTAATTCAGCAAAATCCACTTGTTGACCAGCTTTACAATATTGTGCTTTAAAACTTGGTAAATCGCCGAAAGTGTAATCATCAATAATACTAACTAAACCATATAATTCTAACAGCGAATTTTGCAGAGGTGTAGCGGTCAGTAATATTTTATTTCTCTCTGTTAAAGCATCTTTGATTGCATTTGAAATTTTATTAGATGGTTTATAAACATTTCTTAAACGATGTGCTTCATCTATTACAACTAAATCCCAATTAATTGCTTTTATATAAGGAGCTTTATTTCTTGCAAAATTGTATGAACAAATAACGATTTTATCTTGAGCGAAAGGATTCAAGTTCCCACTCTTTATTTCATCATTAAATACTTTTGCTTCTAATATTACAGACGGTATAAAGAATTTTTCTTCTAATTCTTGTTGCCACTGTTTTCTAAGCGAAGAAGGCATAATGATTAGAATCTTCTTTTTTCTTTCTGCCCAGTATTGAGAAACTATAATACCTGCTTCAATGGTTTTACCTAAACCGACCTCATCAGCTAATATTGCACCTTTGGATAACGGGGACTTAAATGCAAATAATGCGGCATCAATCTGATGAGGATTTAATTGCACCTGAGCTTCAGACAGTGTTCTTACAAATTTTTCAATGGTTTCAGAAGAACACCTTTTTGTTAATCCATATGCATAGTATTTAGCATGATAGTCCGTTTTCATTACATTCCCCAAAATAATTTTATCATAAAAATATTAAACGACATGTTTTGTATTGAGTTTATTACGATAGATAAAAAAGTGATTAATTAATGATATATGAAATAATATTACATGAAATACCTAAATGCTCATGTACGGTAAAGAAGCAAGCAACCGAAAACAATAGATAGACCGCCAGCACTACACTATTCCGAACCAAAGACCAAAAGATAAGCATTTTGAGAAAATCTAAACTTTTGGATTTTCCTACAATGCCAACTACGGCGGAATCCCTCCCACTCCTTATATCTTTCTGTATACATTGAATTTGTATTTAGTAAAATGCAGACAACACCACGGATCGGCTTTTGGTTGGACAATTCCAACCAAACACCACAGCAGACAGCAGAAAACATTCTGAACGCTAGGAAGCCGGTATGATTGTTACATATAAGGGGAAGAAAAATTTCTTTTAGGTACTTGCTTTCCTAAAACTGATGTGATACAATGATTTAATCCAGAAAAGGAGTAAAAAATATGCGGCAAGGTATTCTTAAATAAAACTATAATCAAATAGTGGGAACAAAGGATTATGATAGCTCCTTTTGTAGGGGCTTAGTTTTTTGTACCCAATTTAAGAATACTTTTGCCTTATCAATTTTGACATATCCCCAAAAACAGCAATCACAAACAGGTGTATGCTGTATATGTGTATGTCCGCAACTTATAATCCCCAGTGGTAAAAGTATTTTACTGCTGGGGATTTTTATGCCCTTTGGGGCTGTAAAGGGAGGACAATCACATGAAAATAATCAATATTGGAATTCTTGCCCATGTAGACGCTGGAAAGACGACCTTGACGGAGAGCCTGCTATATG
>ENA-OPCN01000220-OPCN01000220.1-human-gut-metagenome-genome-assembly--contig:-NODE-220-length-54867-cov-5.667919_pt1 | contig 54867 bp, 59 predicted proteins | sample MGYA00241567_ERZ501485 | MGnify/ENA primary metagenome ERZ501485 (study PRJEB25962, sample SAMEA2042579) | human gut metagenome | biome: human gut; feature: human-associated habitat; material: faeces...
GTCAACGTACATGCCACCTCAGAAGAGCACTCAATAAGCCCTTCTGAGGTGGCATGTACGTTGACCACGCCACAGTGTCCCGATGTGTGAACACCGGGTACACGACCATATAAGACCAAATCATTTCCTAAACCCCAATACACCTTATGAACAATCACCGATTGCTCGCAGGGCTGCTTGTCGGCGTCCTGCTGAGCGGCGGCGTGCGCGCGATAGGGCAGTCTCCGCAGGTCTATACAATCGAAGACCTGTATGAGATTGCCGAGGCAAACAGCGTGCAGTTGCGACCGTCATTCACCGCCGAGGAGGAGGCCCGGCGGGAAATCAGTGTGGCACGGAGCGGACGGCTGCCCGACATCAACGCCACTTTCTCGCTGAGTTACATCGGCGACGGATTCACGACAAAACGTAATTTCTCGGACTATCAGCGGGCTCCGATACCCCATTTAGGCAACGGACTGGCCGTTAACATAACCCAGCCGGTCTATACAGGCGGTGCCATCAGGCATGGCATAGAGATGGCCGAGCTCAAGTCGACCGCCGCGCGGTATGCCACCGAACTGCAGCGCGACAACATCCGTTTCCGTCTCACGGGTTTCTACCTCGACATATACAAATATGACAATCTGCGTGTGGTGGTCGAGAACAATATCACCCAGGCACGCAAGGTGCTTGCCGAGATGAAGGCCCGCTTCGAGCAAGGGGTGGCGCTGCAGAACGACATTACCCGTTATGAGCTGCTTGTCTCCAACCTCGAGCTGCAGCTCGTCAGAATCAACAATACCCTTGATATCCTCAACCGCAATCTCGTCGTCACGGCCGGACTTCCAGCCGAGACCGTGATTCGCCCCGACCCGGCCATCCTTGCCCGTTCGCTCCCTGCCGTCGGTGAGGGATGGTGGCAGCAGGAGGCTACGGATAATGCCCCCTCAATCAAGCTGGCACGTTCGGGTGTCGACATTAGCCGCAATGCCGAGGCGCTTGTCCGAAGCGAACGCCTCCCCAAAATCGGCCTTCAGGCCGGATGGACTATCGACGGTCCCATCCTCGTCGAGGTTCCGCCTATCGACCGCAATCTCAGCTACTGGTATGTCGGAGTCGGGGTGAGCTATAACCTGTCGTCGCTCTTCAAGACAAACAAGTCGATGGCCAAGAGCCGCATCGCCACCCGTCATGCCATAGAACAGCTTGACGCCGTGCGCGAGGATGTGAGCCTTGCCGTCAGGGCTGACTATATACGTTATCTCGAGGCATACGAGGAGCTGAAGACCCAGGAGAAAAGTGTCGAGCTGGCCGACAGGAACTACCGCACCACCTCGACAAGATACTCGGCAGACATGGCGCTCATCACAGATATGCTCGATGCGGCCAATTCAAAACTCGATGCCGAGCAGCAGCTTGTCAACGCACGCATAAATATAATATATTACTATTACAAACTACTATTCACATCAGGTAAGATATGAACCACCGCGTCAAAAAAGTATTGTCATATATAGTGACCTTGCTGGTCATTGTGACCGCAGCCCTGTGGGTGTGCTCGAAATTCGTCCATCTCGGCGATGTCGAGTTTACCGACAATGCCCAGGTACAGCAGCAGATTGTCCCCGTCAACAGCCGTGTGCAGGGTTATATAAAGGAAATCAGGTTTGAGGAGTATGAGCCGGTGCATAAAGGCGATACCCTCGTCGTCATCGACGATGCCGACATGCGCCTGAGGGTTGCCCAGGCCCGTGCCGACTATCAGAACGCCCTCGCCGGGCGCGATGTCGCCGACCGCACGGTTGGCGTGGCTTCAGCCAATGTGGCCGTGACCGAGGCTTCGATAGCCGAGGCCAAGGTGCTGATGGATATGGCAGCCACAGATTTCGAACGCTATAGCAAACTGCTCGAACAGGATGCCGTGACACGCCAGCAGTATGATGCCGCCCGCACGGACTATGAGGCAAAGAAAGCACGTTATGAGATGTTGGCGCGCCAGCGTTCGGCCACATCTTCGGTCGTGGCCGAGACCCGGCAGCGCATCTCGCAGAACGATGCCGGAATCGAGCTTGCCAAGGCCCTGCTCGAGACCGCCGAGCTGAATCTGTCGTATTGTGTCATCACGGCTCCCTGCGACGGCTATGCCTCGCGCAAGGAGATTCAGGTCGGGCAGCTTGTGCAGCCCGGCCAGACACTGCTCGATGTGGTGGACTCGGCAGACGTATGGGTGACAGCAAACTATAAGGAGACCCAACTGAAGCATATCCGTCCCGGGAGCGAGGTCGAGATAAAGGTCGATGCGATTCCCGGTGTAGTGTTCCACGGCATGGTGCGTTCAATCTCGAAGGCTACGGGAGCGTCACTCTCCATACTCCCCCAGGACAACTCGGCGGGCAATTTCGTCAAGGTACGCCAGCGTGTGCCGGTGAGGATAGAGTTCTCGGCCGACAACAATCCCGCCGACATGGCCCTGTTGCGTGCCGGCATGAATGTCGGGAGCGAGGTCAAGTACTGATATGGCTGCCTGGCACGCTCCACAGGGACCTTTTGACATCCCTGACGTCCCGAATTTCGTACCTCGGCGCCTCAAGCCGTGGCTGTTCATATTCTTCGTGCTCCTCGTGCAGTTCTCGGGGGGCGTATATCTCGCCGCAGCGTCCGACATGGTTGGAACGACGGCCCTGATGCAGGAGGATATACTCATGGCGGGCTATGCCTCGCTGATAGGTATGTCGGTCAATTTTGCCGTCATGTTCCGCATCAAGTTCAGGTTCTCCAACCGCACGCATCTCCTCTCTGCAGCCATGGTGCTGATTGCCGCCAACATGATATGTGCCCACACGGCGTCTGTGCCTGTGCTGGTGCTGACCTGTTTTGTGGCGGGATGGTTCAGGATGCAGGCCACATTTGCCTGCAACTCGACTATCCAGCTCTGGCTTACCCCGGTGCGCGATATGGCCATATTTTTCTGCTATGTCTATATTGTCGTCGATGGTGTGATACAGCTCAGCGGCATCGCGACGATATATACCGCTTTCTTCTCGCAGTGGGAGTATATGCACTGGATTATGACCGGGCTGCTTGTCCTGATGATGGTCATGGTGATTCTGCTTGTACGTCCTGTAAGGGGCCCGATGTATATTCCGCTGCTTGGTATAGACTGGATCGGAAGCCTGCTGTGGGCCGGATTCATGATGAGTTTCACTTTTGTCTGTGTCTATGGCAATTTCTACGACTGGTGGTATGCGCCGGAGATATGGCAGGCCACAGTGTTCGGTCTGGTATGCGCGGGTATAAATCTGTGGAGGGCAACCTTCCTCCATCATCCCTATATCTCGTACATGGCTCTCACCAACCGAAATGTCAGGCGTGCCACGGCCATTTATCTGGTCTTCTTCACGCTCATGGCCACCGAACATGTGTTCGAGCATACATATGCCGCGAATATACTCGGATTTGACGAGACCAATCTCATAGACCTTAACTGGTATGTCCTTGCCGGAATCATCGTGGGCTGCGCGTTCACCTATTTCACCTTCGCGCTGCGCAAGTGGCGTTACAAGACCATGACCGCCATAGGTTTTGCCTTGGCGGTGGTCTATCTGGCATGGTTCTATTTCTTCATAGACTATGGGGTGGAGAAGGAGATGCTATTCCTCCCGCTCTTTTTCCGCGGAGCCGCCTCGGTGATAATATCCATAGTGTTCCTCACATCAATAGTGCAGAGCGGACTGCCGTTCCAGGTATTCCCACAGGCATTGACCATCAATGGATTCACCGGTGCGGTGATGGGCGCGACATTCGGTCCGGCTGTCGTGGGAGAACTTTTGCGACACACCATGGCCAGGAATGCGGCGTTGCTGTCGTCGGCAATCACGGATTTCAATCCTGATGCCGTCCACATTCCTCTCGGACAGATGTACGGCATGGTGCAGTTGCAAGCCATGATTGTGTCAATGAAGGAGATATATGGCTGGCTGCTGATACTCGGGCTCACATCTCTTGTGCTGATTCTTGTCAGCTACAGCCCCCTGCGTCCGTGGGCCATCTTCCCAAAATGGAAGACCATACGTCGCGTGTTGCGCGGTGTGGCCCGCGGCTGATTTCAGCGATTCCGCGCCTTCAGCTTGCGCCTGTAACAGAGAAACGAGCGGGTGCAGAAGGCAGATATGATGAGGGCGCAGAGGAGTCCGGGCCACTCGATGGTGCCGTCGATGACTCTGACAAGGCGGTCTATGATGACGGCAACTGACATCACCGTAAGGGCAAGCCAGATGTTGCGTCTGATTCGGTCGTTGAGCATTATAATCTGATTTTTTATTTATCAGACGCGGTTTCCTGTGTTTAGTGACACCGCGTCTGATATTTTTTATGCGATTTCGGCACGGAAGGCTCCTTTTTATTTTCAGGAACGGGATTAATTGCCTAACTTAGCGCAACGTATTCAACAAATCAATATCATGAGACAAATATTCAGGAAAATCGGTTTCATATTCGTCGCTATGGCATCTGTCATCTCAACACATGCATCTGAGAGGCACGGGGCTCTGCGCGACAGCATACTTGCCAACATACATGGTGCCACGATTGTTGACCGTCAGTTTGACGTGACGAGGTTCGGGGCAAAAGGTGACGGTGTGAAAGACTGTCTCCCGGCATTCGCCAAGGCCATCGCAAGGGCGGCGAAATCGGGTGGGGGATGCGTGGAGGTCCCCGCCGGACGGTATCTGTTGCGCGGCCCGATACATCTTGTGAGCAACCTCCGCATCAATCTTGCCGCAGGGGCTGTGCTGTGCTTTGACCCTGCCCCGGCGCTCTATCCTGTTGTCGAGACAAGCTGGGAGGGGACATATCTCCATAACTATTCCCCGATGATATATGGTTACTGTCTGCATGATGTGGCAATAACCGGCGAGGGGACTATCGACGGGAATGCCATGACGACATTCGCGACATGGCGTGCCAAGCAGAAGCCCGCACAGATGCGTACCCGCGAGATGAACCACCGGGAGGTGCCTGTGGCCGAACGTAATTTTGGCGAAGGAGACTGGCTGCGCCCTCACCTGATTCAGCTCTACGGATGCGAGCGCGTGACACTCGAAGGTGTCAAGATGATAAACTCGCCCTTCTGGTGCGTGCATCTGCTGCAGTGCAGGGATGTCATCTGCCGTTCGCTCAGATATGACGCCAAGCTCGTGAATAACGACGGCATAGACCCGGAGTCGTCGAGCGACATATTGATAGAAGATATTCATTTTGACAACGGCGACGACAATATAGCAATCAAGAGTGGCCGCGACAATGACGGCCGCAATACCGGGAAGCCTTGCGAGAATATCGTGATACGCAACTGTCATTTCAAGGGACTGCATGCTGTCGTCATCGGGAGCGAGATGTCGGGAGGAGTGCGCAATGTCATAATCGAGGACTGCGATTATGCCGGATACTGCAAGCGTGGACTCTATGTGAAGACAAATCCCGACCGTGGAGGATTTGTGGATGGAATATACGTGAGGAACTGCAAGTTCGGCGAGGTCGAAGACCTGTTCTATGTCACAAGCCAATATGCCGGAGAGGGTCTGACAAATACGCATTACCCCGACGTGCGCAACCTGCATGTCGACGGACTGTCGTGCGACAAGGCATCGGCTGGCGCGCTTGTCCTTCAGGGGACTCCACAGAGACCTGTCACAGACGTCACCTTTGACAACATCGCTGTGGGAGAGGCGCACACAGGAATCAGTTTCAGCAACACATCGGGGGTGGTCATGGGCACATGTCATATAGGCCCTGCTGCCGGTGTTCCCACTCAGGTCTCAGATAAGGACAAGATTTTCGGCAGATAAGTCAAATCTTACTGATAGAAATTGCAGCTTCAGATACTCTTTTATCATGAACTTTGATAATTAAAGAACGCTATGGCAATATTCAGACTTGACTACAACGCCCTCTGGGAGAGCATCTGCAACTGGAGCCGTAAGGCCGGACGTGCCGCTACACGCCCCGTGCTGCTGATGTGGTATGTTATGCGGAGCAAGGATACTCCCCGCAAGGACAAATGGGCCATTTTCGGCTCGCTGGCATATCTCATACTCCCCATAGACATCCTCGACTCCAAACGGCTGCCGATTATAGGATGGCTTGACGAGGTGACGTCGCTTGCCGTACTTGTGCAGAAGATGTCGAGATACATTACTCCCGAGATGGAGGCCCGGGCGGACAGCCAGCTCGACAGATGGTTCCCTGAATACGCCAGCTACGAGCTGGTCGGGGAATGATGTGATTAATCCCATCGGCTAAGATATTTTTGCTAAAATATCTCGAAAATTCATGTGTCGGTTTTGATATTTTTGCGAAAAAACCTTGCATACGTCCCAAAAAAGCTCTACCTTTGTGCCCGTAAAAAGCCAATCGGGGTGTAGCACAGTTGGCAGCGCGCCACGTTCGGGACGTGGAGGTCGGAAGTTCGAGTCTTCTCACCCCGACAATTTTTCAGCAAATGGGTTTAGCTCAACGAGTTAAACCCATTTTCCGAAAATAGCCGGAACAAAAACGGAACACGCCGTTTTTGCGAAGCGTCTGGATATGGAATAGAAAAAGGCGAGGGTGACATGTGGCACTCTCGCCTTATTTCTGCCTTATTTCCCTATATTGGCCTGGTTGCTGGCGTTATAGCGGTCTCCGTGAATCTTGATTCTTCCGAGGGCGTCGTCTATGCGTCTCATCTCGTCATCGGTATAGGAGATATTTGCAGCCTCAATGTTGTCCGTAAGATGCCTGAGGCTGCGGCTGCCTGGAATAGGAACAATCCAGGGTTTCTGATATAGAAGCCATGAGATTGCAATCTGGGCAGGCGTTACACCTTTTTCTATAGCAAGTCCCTTTATGAAATCCACCAGAGCCATGTTGGCTTCGATGTTCTCTTTGCGGAAGCGTGGGACGGATGTGCGGAAGTCATGCGTGTCAAATTTGGTATCCTTTGTAATACCGCCTGTGAGGAATCCTTTGCCTAAAGGACTGAATGGCACGAGCCCTATGCCAAGTTCATCCAGAAGGGGCAGAAGGTCTTTCTCGGGTTCTCTCCAGAACATCGAATATTCGCTCTGTACGGCTGTCAGCGGGAGGATGGAGTGAGCCTTGCGGATTGTATCGAGTCCGGGTTCAGAGAGTCCCCAGTGCAGCGCTTTACCTTCGGTCATGAGCTCCTTGACGGTGCCGGCGACATCCTCGATGGGGACATCAGGATCTACACGATGCTGTAGTAGAGGTCGATGTGGTCTGTGCGCAGGCGCTTCAGCGAGCCTTCTACAGATTTCCTGATTGTCTCGGGTCGACTGTCGAGTTTCTGTTTGAAATCGTCCATGTTCATGCTGATGCCGAACTTTGTGGCAATCTTTATCTCGTTGCGTATCGGTTCGAGAGCTTTCCCGACAAGTTCCTCGTTCGTATAGGGCCCATAGACTTCTGCTGTGTCGAAAAATGTCACTCCGAGGTCATGTGCTGTACGTATCAGCCTGACCATTTCGTCGATGTCGGAGGGTGCGCCGTATCCATGACTCATGCCCATGCAGCCGAGTCCGATGGCCGAGACGCTGAGTGGAGACGCGACTCCTAAATTTCGGATTTTCATAATAGAATCTTTGTTTTTATGTTTTTTCAGATTATTTTTGTCTTTTCCCTTTGGTCGTATTCATATAAGCGATATTACATTATTAATAACAATCATTGACGACGAATAATTCGGGGGTTACATGGCTGTCATTTGGGCGATATATCGTGAGATGATGTGCAGATCGCTGATTATTAGGGCGCTGTACGAAATATGCCGTAGGCTTTTTCTCTCTTTTTGGTTGCAGATACCGAAAAAAGTATAATCATAACTGGCCGATATTCCCGTTATATCCTATGATATAGACAATATATATGTGGTCCCGGTTGCACAGGCTGACATTGAACAATGCCGGGTGCGATTGTGTTATCACAAAAAAAATTAAGGAATCGTATTATGAAGGTATTGACAATCAACGGCAGTCCTGAGATACACGGTTGTACGGACAGGGCTTTGAGAGAGATCGAGGGTGTCCTGTCGGAAAATGGCATAGAATGCCATAGGGTAAATGTCGGAAACAAGGATGTAAGAGGGTGTATCGCATGCCGTACCTGCCGAAAGACGAACCGGTGCATATTCAATGACATCGTGAATGAGACCGCGCCATTATTTGCCGAATGTGACGGGCTGGTAGTGGGCTCTCCGACATATTACGCCGGATGCAACGGCCTGTTGCTGGCTTTTCTCGACAGGCTTTTCTACTCGACGGCGACTGCGTTTGACAAGACCATGAAGGTCGGGGCCGCTGTCGTTTCGTCGCGTCGTGCGGGGTCGACATCGGCTTTCGACGAGATAAACAAGTATTTCACCATATCCTCGATGCCTGTCGTGTCAAGTACATATTGGAATGAGGTCCACGGATATACTGCGGCCGATGTCGAGAGAGACAAGGAGGGACTGCAGACAATGCGCAATCTCGGACGTAACATGGCGTTCCTGATCAAGGCAATCGCTGCTGCCAAGCAGACCGAGGGGCTTCCGCAGCAGGAGAGGAAAGTCTTTACCAGCTTTTTCAATGAGGAGTGACAATAGCGTCACTCCAGGCGTGAGCGGAAATGGCACAAGAGTGCCCCGGAACTGATGACAATTTAAAGGGATGTAGGTTTGGAATTTTTATTAAAAACAGTTATCTTTGCAAAAGATTGGCGAAAGACAACCTGACATTGTTTAATATTGATAACAAACCGCACCATGAATTATCGAATTCTCACGTCGATATTTTGCTCCTTCATCACGACATCGGTTTTGGCGCAGTCAGAAGCGTCTGACAGCATCATGGCTCAGGAGTTGGATGAAGTTGTCGTAGAGGCACGTACCCAGCGCGTGATAGAGAGAGGCGTTGAATATGTCCCTGCAAAAAAAGTCAAGAAAGCCGCGATTGACGCGACACAACTGCTGAGACTGATGAATATTCCTCAGCTCGACATCATGCCCGGAAGCATGGCTGTAAAAACCTATTCCGGGCAAGCTGTCGGGATGTTCATAGATTTTAAGGAGGCATCCGAAGAAGATTTACGGGGGCTGCGTCCTGAGGATGTCCTTAAGGTCGAGGTGCTTCAATATCCTCAGGACCCACGTTTCGGAGGACAGGCTAATGTGGTCAATTTCATCATGCGGAAATATGACTGGGGCGGATACACAAAACTCACGGCAGATGGAAACACATTGAACTATGACAAAGGGGACGGTATATTATATACGAAATATGTAAAGGGTAAATGGACTCTTGACGCGAACGCGACCGGCTCGATTACCCATAACGACAAATTCCATGGCCGTTATACGGAGACATTCCGCGACATTTCTGTCGGCGACAGGCGTTTCGACGAGATATCGCGTACGACAGAATCAGGAATCAATTATCTGAAGCAGAACAACTCGCAGGCGGTATCATTACGCAGCTCATACGATACCGACAAGACTCAGATAACCCATACAGTTTCCTACATCCGTGTGGGGAATCCATTGACAAGAGATGTGTCAAAAGTGGATTTCTCAGAAGATGTTTTCTCGGCATCGTCCACGCTTTCCCAAGAGTCGGGACAGACCATATCGCCTCGGGCGCGGGGCTTTTATTACTTTGCTTTGCCCAAAGACAATCTGCTGATTGCCTCCTGGAACTTTTCGTACGGGAGCACCAGGAGATTCTCGTCGTATCGGCTCGGCAATATGACTCCGATTGTCAACAACAACAGAGAGACATCCTATGAGCCTGTCCTCAGGGTGAATTATTCCAAGAAATTTTCCCACAACAATACATTCAGGACCTCCCTGTTCAGTTACAATACAATTTACCACACCCATTACGAGGGCTCGTACAACGGCTTGCAGAAACTTCTCTCGTCAGAGAATATGCTTTTCCTCGAATATATGCAGGACTGGAAATGCGGACTGAGCCTGTACTCCCGTCTCGGTGTCTCATACGTACTCGGGCGTCTGAATGGCGTGAATACCCTGAAACAATGGAATCCGCGTCTCGGATTGCAGCTTCAGTATCAGATCAACGACAGACATTCGGCATCCGTCGAAGGGTGGTGGGGCAACAATCATCCCACCCCGGAGTCATCAAATTCGGCAATGGTACAGAGCAATGAGCTCCTGTGGCTGCAAGGCAATCCCGGCCTTAGGAATACCACGTTCCTCACGGCGATAGCCTCATACACATACGTCCCGAACAATAAGCTGAACCTCTCGGCTACCGCTGAATATTACGGCTACCTGAAAAAGACGGCATTTGACTTTTTCTCAATGCCGGGACATGACGGACTGATACGCAAAGTGATAAACAGCGGGGATTTCCATAACATCTCGGGATATGTCGCTGCTACGCTCAAGTTATTTGACAACTCTCTTTCGCTCCGCGCGTCAGGACAGGTCAAGCGCATGATTGCCTCGGGCATTGATGCTCAATCCATGAATGTCGTCATGGCAAATATTCAGGCCAACTACTATTTCAAGAACTTTTCGTTCAGCCTATATTACAGGACTCCACAGAAGGATCTCGGGCCATTTCACAATGGCATAAGGTATCGCTATAAAAGTACCTATGGATTCCTGATGAACTATTCGACGGGAAATTTCAAGGCCGGGTTGCAATTCGATAACTGGTTTGACAGCTATAGATATTACTACGACCTTGACTCGCAAAGATATTCATTCCATGGATGGCAATGGGAAGGGGAGCTTGCAAGGTCACTCAAGCTTACTCTGTCATATACATTCCCCTATGGCAAGCAGATAAAACGTAACAATGAGGTTCAGACCTCGTCACAAACCAACAGTGCCATATTGAAATAAACATATTTGATAATGACCGAGAGAGAATGTGTATGATGAATAGAATGCTATTGATAATTGACCCACAGATAGATTTCATAACCGGGACACTCCCGGTGCCGGGCGCTGTGAGTGCCATGGATTCTCTGGGGGAATATATAAGTACGAAAGCTGCGGACTATGCCCGGATTGTCGTGACGGCAGACCGCCATCCGATGTGTCATTGCTCATTCAGGACGAATGGTGGAGAGTGGCCCGTACACTGTGTGGCCGATTCAGTTGGCGCCGCGATATGGCCCGCTGTCATGAATGAGTTGCTTGCTGTCTCAGACAAGGTTACGGTGTTTCATAAGGGCGAGAATCCGGATAAAGATGAGTACTCGATTTTCAAGAACCTGGAAGCGTCACAGAGGATTGTCAAGCTCCTCTGTGACGAGAATATCGGTCAGATAGATGTATGCGGTATCGCAGGTGATATATGCGTGGCCGATACAATACGCGATGGCCTGAGGATTCTCGGGGATGTCAGGCTGAATCTGCTTGTCAGTTTCTCTCCATCGCTCGACGGAGGCAAGACCATTGGCAAGCTTATATCAGAGTTGGGCCTTTCGTCCAATACCTGAAAAAGACGCTGACAAGTCATTCTGTGTCGACCAGTATTTTTTGGCCGTCGATAATATAGATGCCCGGTGTTAGCGAAGCGAGATTCTCCGAAGAACGCTGTACCATATTCCCCCTCAGATCATACACTTTGCTGTGATGTCTGCTTTTGTCGGCATTGATATTTTCTATGCCGCTTGGAATGTCTGCCGAAAGGGTCACAGTCACATTCCCGTGCCCCAATAGGGATTTCAGTGCTTCTCCCGTATAGTTGCCATTTACTTTGCCTAAATATGTGAAATCATAGGTGTTGGTATCATAGTAAATGACAAACTGATAGCCGAGATACAGTATGAGGTCTCCCGGCTGTGCCGTGAAATATGTGTCGTTGCGCGGAAGCGATTCCGGGAGATTGCCCACTTTCTCCATATTGGCGTAGTCATGCATGTCAATGGTCACGGGCCCACTCTCGAGCATCTTCATCAATGCGTTTGCCGATGAGTTGGAGGCAAGTGTGGCAGTCAGGGTAGTGGTGTCTCCGACCTTTATCGTGATTTGGTTATCGGTCATTTCGGGATTATTTAGGGATGAATAGTCAATTTCGCTGAGCCAGCTCTCAATCATGCTCCTGGCATTTGATGTCTGCGAGCTACGCACCCAAAGGGTTGGGGAGAGAAAATTACCCTCAGAAATCAATCGCCTGGCATCCGCCTCAACACCGCTTATGCCGCTGCTCGCGCTTGATACGATAAGTCCGATGTGCTTTCCGGCCATTTCCGCTCCATGCTGAAACAGGAATGTCTGCATTGGAGCCGCCATGCTACTCCACCAGAGCGGCGTGCCGATGATGATAGTGTTGTATCTCGAAATGTCTACATTCACAGGGTCGATAGCAGGATATGAGCTTGCGTCATCTGGATTATTCCTTATGCCGGAAATCAGCGCGCTGCCTATGGCGTAGTTGTTGGCGGCGTAATCAAGACCTTTTTCCGCCGGTTCAACTCGTACGACATCCGCGTCGATCCTTCCTTGCAGCTCGGTCATAATCCGATGCACATTGTTCGTATAGCTGTAATACACAATCAGTGTCTTCGCGTTCAATGACATGGCTGTCACCAATACACAGAGAATGATTATAGATATTTTTCTCATGCCTGTATTTTTTGAAAAAGGTTCTTGTCATTTCATACGGCTGTTGAAGAATGTGGCAATCTGGTCGAAGGGAATCTTGTCGAGATTGTCGTAGAGGTCGGTGTGGTCGGCATCAGCCACTATGAGCAGTTCCTTGTTGTCGCCCTGAAGACGCTTGAAGGCATCCTCACTGAAATAAAGGGAATGGGCTTTCTCACCGTGTACTAACATCGCGGCATTGCGGATTTCGCCGATGCGGTCGAGCAGCGTGAAATTTATAAACGGGAGGAATGAGGTTGTGTTCCAGCCGTCGGTTGAATTGCCTGAACGTGGGTGAAATCCTCTCGGTGTCTTATAGTAGTCGAAGTAACGCTTGACAAACTCCGGCGCATCTACGGGTAAGGGATCAACCACTCCGCCATCACGCCTATAGCTGCCTGATGCGTAGTCTTCGGTACGCTGTGCACACATCTTTTCCTTGTAGGCATAGCGGGCATCTGCATTGTCATTCTGGTCGAAATAGCCATTTGCGGTCACACGGCACATGTCATACATGGTTGATGCCACCGTAGCTTTGATGCGGGTGTCGTTGGCTGCTGCGTTCAGTGCAAATCCGCCGAACCCGCATATTCCAAGTACTCCGACTCTGGCGGAATCGACATTGGGACGGGTGACGAGGAAATCGACTGCAGCGCAGAAATCCTCCGTATTGATGTCAGGCGATGCGACACGGCGCGGCATACCTCCGCTTTCTCCCGTAAACGACGGATCGAAGGCTATCGTCAGAAAGCCTCTCTCGGCGAGCTGCTGGGCATAAAGGCCGCTTGCCTGTTCCTTTACCGCCCCAAAAGGCCCGCTCACGGCGATTGCGGCAAGTTTGCCTGTGGCACTTTTGGGAGTGTACATATCCGCAGCCAAAATGATGCCATATCGGTTTACAAACTCGACCTTTTTATGGTCAACTTTATCACTTTTCGGGAAAGTCTTGTCCCATTCTTCTGTCAGGGTCAATTGCTCTATGGAAGCCAGTGACTTATTCTCATTCAGAGTATTCATAGTTCAGTATTATATTTGTTTTTGGGTGTATAAAACTGTTTCCGAATGCAAAGTTAATGTCAACTTTCCGCTATTTCATACCGATTCTGCACCAATAATTACCATTCTTTCTTAATGGCGTGGAATGGTATGAAAATAAGATGGAGTTATGTCATTTTATATTGAGAGAATAGTTGAAGCCAAGTGGGAAAGTCTATAAGTATAGCGTTTCACAAAGGAAACTGATTAGATATAAGTCACAATGATTTTTCGAAAGAATAGGCTTTATCCGTATATGGCACTGATGACAGTTTTTTAAGTTCATCTCTGTCTCATGGCTTTCTTGGGGCATTTTCTGACGCATTTGCCACACTCGATGCAGAGAGTGTAGTCTATGACAGGGTATCCCTCTGAGTTCTGTGTGATGGCTCCTACAGGACATACCTTTATGAGGGGACAGATGTGATTGTGAGGGCAGATGGATTTGTCGACTTGTATCATGGTTCTGTTTTTTCTGCAAATTTAGTGCAATATGCCTGTTCTGCAAAATAGATTTTGTCTATCTTTGTATCGGATTTTTCGATATTGCCTTGAATCATTATGACACTTCAGCAAATGGAATATATTGTGGCGGTAGACAAATACCGCCATTTTGCGAGGGCTGCCGAGTCGTGTGGCGTCTCGCAGTCGACTCTGTCATCGCTTGTTCAGAAACTGGAGCTCGAACTTGATGTCTCCATATTTGACAGGAGCTGCCATCCTGTGCGTCCGACGGCAATAGGGGCGGAGATTATCAGCCGGGCCGGAAAGGTATTGTTCAATGCCGCGCAGGTGCGCGAGCTTGTGGCGGCACGCAAAGGAGAATCTGTCGGACATGTCTCTATGGGGATGACCTCTACGGTGGCGCCATATCTTTTGCCTAAGATGCTCAGATATCTCTCTGTGAATCATCCGGATATAGAGCTTCATGTCGAGGAGGCGCGGACGGCGGCCATAATCTCGCAGCTCGAGCGTGGTGAGCTTGATGTAGCGCTTCTGGCGACTCCTCTGGATAATGACGAGCTCCTTGAGATTCCGCTCTATCGTGAGCGTCTGATGGCTTATGTCTCTCCCGGAGAACCTATATATGGAGATAAGGAGTTGCGCACGGGATTCCTCCCCGTCGAAGGGGTATGGGTGCTCCGCGAGGGTTATTGTCCCAACCGGGGCATGTTTCCATTCTGCAGCCACAGGTCGGCCCGACAGGCTGTATATGAGGCCGGGAGCGTTGAGACCCTCATAAGGATAGTCGACGAGAACGGAGGATATGCCATCATACCCGAGCTCCATGTCCCTCTGTTGAGCAAGTGTCAGCAAGCCAATGTGCGGCCCTTGACAGATCCCGAACCCACAAGAGAGATAGCCTTTGTCGTGCACCGCAATTTCGTGCGCGAAAGATTGCTTAACATCCTTGCTGATTCCATCAAGAGCATCATCCCCTCTGCGATGCTTGACAGGCGTCTTGAGAAATTCGCCATAGTGCTTTGATTGATAATAACGATAAATGCATCTGTTTAATCGTTTGTATCCATGCCTTGGATTGCCTAATTTTGCATCGCAAAACCAAATCAGCATGAATAGTATGACATACAGACATTTCTTCCGTCCGCTTCAGATCAAGGGTTACTCCTTATATTGGATTCTGCTTGCGTATCTCGGGATAGGCTATTTCTATCCTGTAATCGGCTTCCTCGCAATCATCTGCATGATAGCACCGGTGGCATTCTCGGTGCGCAAAGGCCGCTGGTGGTGTGGCAATGCGTGTCCGCGCGGCAGTCTTTATGACAGGATTCTGTCGAAATATTCACCGCATCGGCCCATCCCGGCATTTGTGCGCAGCCGTGGATTCCGTATTTTCATGGTGCTGTTCATATTCACTATGTTCAGCGTCCAGATGTATCGGGCATGGGGTGACTGGAATGCCATGGGCCGTGTGTTCTGGACCATCATACTGATTACGACAATCGTTGGTGTGATTCTGTCGTTTGTCTATGCCCCGCGTACATGGTGCTCGTTCTGTCCTATGGGCACCCTCTCTTCGTGGGTCGCTCCCGGAGAGGGCACGTTGCCGGACGGCTATGGACGCATATCTGTGAGTGAAAGGTGTACGACCCGCTGTAAATTGTGCTCGGCTGTCTGCCCGATGCAGCTGAAGCCCTATAAGAGCCGAGGGGATATGCGTGGCTTTCTGCATCCCGACTGCATCAAATGCGGACGATGCGTAGCCGGATGTCCCCTCAAGGTTCCCGAAATGGCCCGGATTACTTGTAAAGACGGGAAATAATTGCTAATTTCGCGGACCTTTCCGGCTCGGTTGCCGGATTGCTTATGGAAAAATCATCGTTGAGGTATGTTGCTTATTCTGCTGCTTCTTGTCGTAAGCGTATGTGTTGGTTCGCTGTTGCGTAAATGCCGGGGATTGCGCCATCTGGGGCAGACCGCCACATGGACAGTGTGGCTGCTCATATTCGTATTCGGCATCAATCTGGGGTCGAATGATGTGATTGTGAACGATTTCGCCCGGTTTGGCCTCACGGCGATGATATTGTCGCTCGCGGGAATTGTCGGCAGTGCGCTTGCCGCCTGGGGCATAGGCCGTTACATCGACAGACGCAGAAGGTGATGGGTGGCAGTCTGCTTGTATTGGCCATATTCGTGACAGGAATATGTATAGGCATGTCGGGTGTGCTCCCTGTCGGCTATCTCCCGGCGGGGCTTGGAGAGTGGCTGCTCTATGCGCTCATCATACAGATAGGCATGACTCTGGGATATGACGGAAGCCTTTGGCGTACAATGCGAAAGGTCCATCTCAAGGCCATGCTTCTGCCATTGTGCACACTTGTCGGAACGCTGTCGTTCACCGCTCTTGCCGGATTGTGTCTGGGTGGCTGGAGTCTTCCCGATTATCTCGCCATCGGAAGCGGCATGGGATATTACTCGCTCTCATCAGTGCTGATTGTGGAACTTAAAAGTGATGTGATAGGCCTACAGGCGGCTACACAGCTCGGAATGCTTGCCCTGTTGGTCAACATCATACGCGAGATTACGGCTCTGGTATGCGGCCCCTGGATTGCAAAGTGGTTTGGTCGATATGCGGTCATCTCCGCGGCAGGTGTCACGTCGATGGATGTCACGCTGCCGATGATTATACGCTGCGCGGGGCGGGAGATAATTCCGATAGCCTTTATGCACGGTCTTTTTCTTGACATCAGTGTCCCGGAGCTCGTCACATTGTTTGCCGGGTTATGAGCCATTTAAACTGATTTTTGTATTATGCGAAGAATAAAGATTGCCCTCGCCGCAGTGGCGAGTATCATTTCAAGTATTGCTTCTCTCATGGTGCCGACTGCATGTGGAACTGCAGTACATGACGGTGCGGATTCATCCTATTCAAGTATCATTTCCGATACAATCTCTGAAATAGTGGCGTCATATCCGGGTGAGATAGGTGTGGCGGTAATCATTGATGACTCGGATACGGTAGCTGTCAACAATCGCAACATCTATCCCATGATGAGTGTGTTCAAAGTGCATCAGGCATTGGCCTTGTGTGATGATTTTGACCGCAGGGGGATTTCACTCGACACGTTGATCACCATACGGCGGGATGAGCTTGACCCCCATACATGGAGTCCGATGATGAAAGACTATCCGGACTCTGAGTTTTCACTGACGGTCAAGGATCTGTTACGATATACCCTCAGACAGAGCGATAACAATGCGAGCAATCTCATGTTCGGCCGTCTGCTCGGCGTCGAAGAGACTGACAGTTTCATCTCCACTGTTATTCTGCGCCGGGATTTCAGGATTGCATATACCGAGGCTGAGATGTCTGCCGATCACCGCAGGGCGTATTCCAACAGTACTTCGCCTCTCGGCGCGGCTGAACTGATTAACCGTCTGTTCACCGACAGTCTCGTGAGCCGGGATAAACAGGATTTCATCATGCGCACGTTGGGAGAATGTGAGACCGGGAAGGACAGGATTGCGGCTCCGCTGATTGACAGGGATGGAGTCTCCATCGCCCATAAGACAGGGTCGGGCTATATCAACGAAGAGGGTGTGCTTGCCGCCCACAATGATGTGGCCTATATATGTCTGCCAAACGGCACACGCTATTCTCTGGCAGTGTTTGTAAAGGATTTCAAAGGTAATGAGACACAGGCTGCGGAAGCTATCGCGCACGTATCGGCCGCAGTGTACTCGATATTGTCAAAGGATTGAGATATGGAAGCCCGGATAGAGACACCAAGACTGATATTGCGTCCCTGGACCGAGAGTGACGCCGACGCACTCTACCGTCATGCCTCGGACCCCGAGGTCGGGACTCCGGCAGGATGGCCAGCTCACGAGAGTGTCGAGATGAGCCGTGAGGTCATACGCACGGTGTTCTCGGTGCCTGACACATACGCCATCGTGTTGCGCGATACAGGCGAGCCTGTAGGGTGTGTCGGGGTCGTGCCCCCGTCCATGCGCCATATTGACGGTATGGCCGAGGGGGATATGGAGATTGGCTACTGGCTTGGACGCACGCTGTGGGGCACGGGACTTGTCCCCGAGGCTGTAGGAGCATTGATAGAATACCTGTCACACAAATATGCTCCCTCGGAACTCTGGATAGGATTTTACGACGGCAACAACAGGTCGCGCCGTGTGGCGGAGAAATGCGGTTTCACCTATCACCATACCCAATGCACTGACGGACAGACCGAGCATTTCTATCGGCGCAAAGGGCTCAGCTCCTTACGGTGAGGATATATCCGAAACCACGGCGGTTGACTATGGCCACCGACGGGTCGTGACGCAGCGCGCGGCGCAGTTTATGCACATAACCGTGCAGGGAGTTGCGGCATCCCGGATCATCGCGTTTCCACACAGCCTCCATGAGGGCTGAGGCATCCACGGTCTTGCCTATGTTGAGCGCGAGCTGTTCGAGTATCTTGGCTTCGAAGTGCGACAGCTCTGTCTCCCTGTCACCGAAGATCAGGCACTGTGTAGTCACATTGAAGATATAGGAGCCTATCCGCAGCCTTATGTCATCGCCGCGGTTGTCGCCGTATCGCCGGAGCAGAGCCCGTATCCTCACTATGAGCTCTCGCAGTTCGAACGGTTTCTTTATGTAATCGTCAGCTCCAGTGGCAAAGCCCTCCTCCACATCATCCACCGTACTCTTTGCCGTCAGGAAAAGCAGCGGCACCGAGCGTGACATCGAGCGTATGGCACGCGCCATCTCGAATCCGCTCATCTTGGGCATCATCACATCGGCCACGACTATGTCTGCGCCCCCGCTCCTGAATTTCTCAAGACCTTCGGCGCCGTCGGCGGCTGTCTCGACCTCATATCCCTGCTGGCGCAGGGTATCGGCCACTATGACGGTGAGGTCGTTCTCGTCCTCGACAAGCAGTATCTTGCTTTTCATTTTCCCTTGAATTTGATGTTGAATACAGATCCGTGTCCCGGTGTGCTACTTACCTCGATGTCCCATCCCATGCGGTCGAGGATGTTCCTCACATAATAGAGCCCTATGCCGTAGCCACGCACATCCTGGCGGTTGCCGCGTGGCACACGGTAGAACCTGTCGAAGAGGTGCGGTATCGCCGAAGAAGGTATCCCTATCCCGTCGTCTGCGACCGATATGCCTTCCATGGTGCAGCGGATGGCTATGTGCACGCTGTCGCCCGAATACTTGATGGCGTTGTCTATCAGATTGTTCAGGATGTTGGCGAGGTGTGTCGGGTCGGCCTCGACCTCGGCACCCGGGGTGGTGTCGGTCTCGATGGTCAATGGCTTCTCGTTCCTCATCCTCTGCGCGGCGGCTATCTCCTCGACAAACTGGGCGAGCGATATACGCTCGGGACTTAGGCGCATCGTGCGGCGGCGCTCCATGCTCATGGCGAGTATTCCCTCGACCAGTTCGCCGAGCCGTCTGAGCTGTCGGTTGGCTATGGTAAGATATTTCTCTTTCTTGGCTGTGTCGTTCGATGTGTCGTAGTTGAGCAGCGCATCGTTGGCCGAGTATGCGATGGCTATAGGGGTCTTGAGCTCGTGTGTCATGTTGCTTACAAAATCATCTTTCATCTCCTCGATGGTACGCAGCCGCGAGACAGTCCTGAAAAGATACCAGAAGGCGACAGCAAAGGAGACCATCAGCAGAAAGACGGTTACAATCACTCCCGACATCTCGGATATGATATGTCGGGTCAGAGGTGTCATATAGACGCGGTAGGAGAGGCCTTGTCCGCGGTTGTAGCAATATGTGAATTCGTCATGCGGCCCGGCAACCTTGACATTACTTGCCAAAATGGTGTTTCCGGCGGAATCCAATACCTCGCTTGCGACATATCCGGGATAGATATGCCTGTCGGATAGGCGTGTCACAAGCACACTGTCCATCACCTCAAGGTCAATAGGAACGTAGGGATCCATCAGGGCATGGAACTGCTGCCCGACAGCGTTTATGAATTCGTTGGTGAATGATGACCGTTCCTGTATCTCATATCCCTCGGTAGTCACCGTCCCGTCGGGGTGTGTGGTGGTGACGGCCATATCTCCATCACGGTCCTGATATACCGATGTCTCACCCTTTCTCGGAGTTTCCCGGGGCTGGCCGGATGTAGAACTCATCTCGAGCTTCTCGCGGTCATGTTTGCTTGCCCTGTCCGCCCTTATCCACAGCTCGTCAAGGTCAGCATCCGCCAGCGCAGTCATCACATCCCTCTCCACACTGGCCCGTATAGACCCGTAGAGACTGGCAAGATAGAAAATATTGCACCCGAAGATAACGGCAATCACCGTCAGGAATATGGCGGATATGATCTTGAATCGTTTCATACAGGCAAAATTAATAATAATCCCATTACCCACCTCCCGATTTAAGACTAAATAAGACTCCAAACTCGTAATAAAATCGGGCAAATTTTGGGAAATCTAACATTTATAAATGTTTAACAATCCGCAGATTTCCCATAGAAACTATGGGAAATCTCGGCACGGCTATATTTGCGCCCCTTGTTACGCCCCTTGAATTTTCAAAACTTGAATGTAAAATTAACGTTATTAGTGTGAAATTAAAATATTCATAAAGATGCAAACAAGCAAACTTACTCCCAAACTCTATTTTCGCAAGGATAAAGTAGATTGCGAGGGGCGCATGCCTCTCTTTATCCGTTTTCCAAGATTGGACGGAAAAGAACCCAAGTTTTCAGTTGGTAAATTACGCTTGTCCTTAGACGAATGGGATAGCAAAACCAATTTACCAAAAGACGAAATGCTGAGAACAGAAATTGAAAAGGAAATGCAACGTATCAAGTTAGAGATACATCGTTGTATTATTGATGATGTACCGATAACTTTCTCCAAACTCAGAGATATTGTAAAAAATAAAAGAACCGCAGACCCTTCGGATAATCTGTTTCTCCAATATTATAGAGAATATTTGAGTATAAAAGAACGAAATGGTCAGATTAGACAATCCACGATGAAAGGCCATATTTACACGATGTCGGCTATAAACGATTTTAATCCCAGATTGTGTGTAAAGGATATTAATGCCGACTTCATCAAGAAATTTGTCATATTCCTTAGAAATCGAAGAATAGCAAAAGGTAGAAGTGTTGAGAACCTGACCTTTGATAAAAATCTTATTCAAATTCGGACTATTATCCGTTATATCTTAGCCAAGGGAATAACAGTTCAAGACCCCTTCAAAAGCGGAGAGGTTTTCATAGGGTCAAGTAAAAGGAGTGAGGTTTATCTTGATGAAAAGGAGTTATCCAAAATGGTAAAATTGTTCTACAATAAGAAATTACCAATCGCAGAACGTAGAATTTTGATGATGTATCTCCTTGCATGTTCGACAGGAATACGCATCAGTGATATGCGCGCTCTGAAATGGTGTAATGTAAATCTGAATAGCAGGTACGGAGTATTTGAATTTATCTGTAAGAAAACTCAACGAAAGGTATTTATCCCATTAAGTCCGATGGCTCGTGATATAATACGTCATACTCCTGAGGGTGATTTGGATAATGTCGATAATAATCTTATTATTTTTGTAAGAGTATATTCCCCGACCAAAATCAACGGTACTTTAAAGTCGTTGGCAAAAATGGTTGGAATATCGAAAAATATAACATTCCATACGGCGAGGAGAACATTTGCGACACTATGTTTCATGAATGATATTTCGGAAATTATCATAGGGTCATTTCTCGGGCATAAGCCTAAAAACGTTACTGACAGATACCGTCAGTGGAATACTTATGAAGCAGATAAAGTTGCACCGAAGTTGTCATTTCTTGACCTCAAAAGATTAAGGAAATTAGCATGATTGCCAATAAATTAATGCTTTACTTTAAAATTCTTTGGCAGAAATTTTGCCTTTTGCTGACAAGCCAATAACTTCGCCCATAGAAAACAGTAAAGCAAATTGTAAATGGCTGATTATTCAATATCTGCATTCATCAGAAACGACAAACCGATAAAGAGGAATAATAAATATCCAATCTATCTTCGCGTCAGAGTATATGACCGAGAAACCAAGTTGCCTACCAATTTGGATGTCGCGCCATCAGATTGGAACGCCAAGAGAAAAGAGCCAAAGGAGAAAACCCTCCGATTGGCTCTTGTTTCAAAGGTACTTGCCATAGAAACTTTTCTGAATACTTGTATAGCCACTAATGTCCCGATTTCAGTTACGAGTGTCAAAAACTATCTGTCAACGTCAAGTCCTCGCTCACGAAAGTCTGCTAACGGCACTTTCTATGACTATTACAACGCTTTCGTGGAAAGAATGAAAGTTACCCTCAGTCAGAGTACGATAACGGCTTATATGAACACCTACAATGCTCTTAAAGCATATCGGAAAATAATAGATATTTCGGAAATCAACCTATCTTTTATCGAGGATTTTGATGTCTTTTTGCGTGATGTGAGAGGCAATGAAGACGGTGGACGTGCCAATAAGCATAAACACCTTAAAACTATCATATTGGATATGATAAAACACGATTTACCCGTCAAGAACCCCTATCCGCTTTTCAAGATGCCCAAATGTAAAGTCAAAGAAACCTATCTTGAAAAGTCTGAGATTGAACTATTCCGAAAACTATATGCTAAACTCCCCAAAGGCGGAATGCTTTTTCAATGTCTGGAAATGTATCTCTTTGCTTGTTATTGTGGATTAAGGTTATCAGATGTCGTGACACTGCAATGGAACCATATCGACTTTGAAAAAGGTCTGATTATCAAAAAGCAGGTCAAGACGAAGGGTGAGGTAAAAGCGCCGCTATTTGAAAAAGCAAGAGAAATACTTCTGCGTGTTTTACCGAGCAAAAGTAAAATCGGGAGTGAGGATAAGGTCTTTGGAGATTATTGCTATCCATACATCAATAAAAAACTGAAAGAATTGGTGGCGATGGCTGGAATAAATAAGTATCTGACGTTCCATACAAGCCGCCATACGTTTGCAACTTTACTTGTAATGGACGGAGTATCAATATATAAGATACAGAAATTCCTTGGTCATAAATCTGTCAATATGACGGAGAGATATTTGAAATTCGACCTTAAAGTTGCGCAAGTCAATATGGAAGAGATAGAAACATTCAGTTAAAACACTTAATAATCATTGGCGCACGGGATTATACTCTTGTTACTCTCGGAATAAATGACTAATTTTGTACTGTCAAGAGTGACAAGAATAAAGAAAGTGCCTCAAGCTCGATAAATCGCCAACCTATCAGAACCAACGAGGCGCAGTTGAACAGCTCATATATCGTGGGCTGCTCTCTGTGCGTTGGTACAGGCGTTTGGCGATGCCTTCGAGTTTGCATGGGAGCAGTCCACTTTTTAAGTATAAATCCCTGTGTTTTGTCTGCGGCATAGAGAACTCGTAATTCGCCAATGATTGATTATTCATCTATCTATTATCGTGGTGGCACTTTGTCGTTACCACGACCGCCGCGAGTCTACTTCGACAGCGGAGCCCATGAATGGAATAGCATTCCGACAAAACAGAAACTGCTCGATATAGGCTATCTTACCACTATGGGCTATGACTTTTATCAAGATATTCAGAATATTTTGATAAATCATGTCTATATATCAGAATGGGAAATCAAGTATTCCATAGCAGCGCTAATGGCATGGCTTTCGGGAAGAACCGATGATGTCCTGGCAGACAGATACGAAGGTGTTCCCCTTAAAGAAATGCTTGAGGATTTAAAGGAATTTGCTGTCAATCACTATGTTCTCCCACATGACGGTTCAGACCACTATCTGATTGAATGTAATGCCAATACTACCGACTATGACATTCTAATGGCTAATCATTGGAATATCGTAGCTGACAATTGTCGTGGTAATGAAGCCTTGTTCAGCGAAAATAATGAATATATCTATCCAGGGGATAAGCCTTTTATCCAACGATATAATTCCACGGCAAGCGAGAAAACACGTTTTGTTGTGAACGCTGTTCCATATCCGTTTCAAGGCAATCCGTTGTCTGCAAAAGTCATTATTCTGAGCCTTAACCCTGGCTATGTGCCAAGAGTAAATGACTACTTTGCAAAAATACTCCAGCATTGTCCTCAGTTGGCAGACGGGGTGATGTCCTTTCTGCGAAAAAATCTCCAACTCAGAGTGCGTGAATTCATGCCCGAAGTCCATGGCGCATCGGATAAACATCCAAATTATCAAGACGCTTACAATATGTTCGGAGATTGGTATTGGTATGATATTCTCTCTAAATGGACTACAGAAGGACTGACAAAAGAAGATATTTTCTCCAATGTCGCCCTTATCCAATATATACCATACGCTTCAGAGAAGGCTAAAGACCTTCCTAAAGGATGTGTACTGCCTTCTCAGATGTTTGCAAAAAAACTGATACGACATATTGCAGAGACCAAAGACTCCATTTTTGTAGTTCCGCGAGCAGTCAGAAAATGGAATGTTTTGCTCGGGTCAACTTGGCAAAAACTTGAAGACGAAGGGCGTATCATAATCGGCAAAAATCCGTTGAGCCAACACCTGACAGCCAATAACCTCGGAGAAGAACCGTATCGAAAAATAATCAACCATCTAAAATAGTATTCTGATGAGTTTGAAACAGACACTAAAAGCAATCTTCATCGACTTTTTGTTCGGTGTCGGTTTGACTTGGTTGCTTGCTGTAATAATCCCGCTGACCATGGGATTGAATGCGGCTAAGTTTATACACGATTGTAACGAGGATATTTATTCAATGTCGGTACTCTTAGGTGGAATATGCAGTTTTCTTTGGCTGGTGTTTTCAGCCATTGGTCGTAAACGCCGTAAACGAGAAGAACTTGAAGATGCCATGACGGAATATTTCCGTAAGCAAAACGAAAAGAACAGCTAAACTGAAATTACCCTATATAGAAATATTAACAATATTTAACCGAGAGTGGCGTAAATTACGTCACTCTCGCTGTTATTAATGGTTTGATAACCGATATTGGTTGTCATAACGATTAAAAAATATACTTAAATGATAGACTCAATCTGTCTTTTATTTTTATTTACGAAGTTCCAATTGATAGGCGGCTCTCTCAGGAATTGTAGACCTGTTTCATCAAAGAAGGAAACGATAAAGTATGCCAATGATGACTGCCGACCGAAAGTAAATAATGACGGCCAACCGAAAATAATTAAAGAAATGTTTCTCCCTAATCCTCGTAATGGGCACTCTCTAAGGGTTATGATTGATGAATACGGCCGCATAAGGATAAAAGGTAGTCTGAGAAAATGGTACTTTGGGAGTACATCGTATAAAGACTTGTCGAAACAGCAATATTTGGAAGTAGTTGAAGAACTTGCAAAATCCTTGCATATATCAGTGGCCGACATAATGAATTATGGAAAACTGACCCATATAGAATTGGGATATACTATTCAAACGAAAACCAATCCTGCGTCAATTCTTAAACGTATTAAGAAATATGGACGAGTAAAAACTGTCATAAACTACCAGAATAAGAACAAAACTGTATATGGCTTTGGTACTGACAAACGTCTGAGGATATACAACAAGGCTCTCGAAATTCCGGCAAATACCAGTTGGAAAAAGCGTGGTAAAGTGTTTGACGAATTGGATAACCTTTCCCGACGTGGAATACATCTTTTGAGAATTGAGATTGAAATGTTTTATCGAAAATCATTCATAAACTCTGGGTTCAAAGAAATCAAGACGCTGAATGATATATATGAGAATTGGGATAGTCTAATCGCGCTAACGATTAGGGAATATTCCAAAATAAAGCTGGTAAACAAACTTGAATTATCGCAGAGAATGACCCTAAAGGAGCTTAGATTAGCTCAATCCATCATTAAGCATAAAGATTTTCAAAAAGGCATAGAGGAGTATGCAGTTGAAAACGGGCAATATACTAAGCAGGTCGAACGTGACGGATATTCCCTATTGGAGAGGTATTCTTCAAGACGTACTTATTCCATTCGTTCCTTTCGTAAGGATATTGCACGACATCTGATAAAGATAGACCGTAATATTGAGAAACTTTCGCTTTCAAAGCTATTCCATTTGCTTTGGAGAACCAAGCAAGGACGGAGAATAAAATTGGCAGACTCAGTATAATAAATTAGAGATAATATAAATATAGATAACTTATATATCTGTATTGCAGTAGATAATAGAAGGTAAAAGTATAAATAATAGTATTGGCCATATTTGGAGAATTATTACCAATGGTTAGTCTATTGTAAATCTATAAAATGATGAAAGTGCTTTATATATTTGATTGGTGATGGCATAAATGGGGTTGCAAGTGCAACCCCTAAACTTAATATAAGCATGACGATTTATCCACCGCTCAGCCGTTAATAACATCCACGATGAGCTAACATCATATTTTAAGCGTCTTACTGCCTCTTTTATCCGCTCGGATAGGATTTCTATCATCGAGCCTCTGAAAGTGGCTTAAAATGCTTGTAATGCGCCGAATTCAGCATTATTCTCCACTAAGCGAATACTTACTAAATTTTTTGCTAACTTTGTAATGGATTTCGATTGGACGTAGGAGTATGTTTAATATCCACTCATATCTTCGGGTGTCCGTTGCCGACTTTTTACCAGTTTGCTCTCGGATGTATTAGCTTGTTTAATTTCACTAAATCTCTGAACGATATGAAGACATTAGGTAACTTTTTAGAACGGTGGGCATTTGGCGGACTGGGCGGTTTATGCTCGAAAATGAATGCGTGGTAAAAACAGATGCCGAAATCAATAGCTTCGCCATAAGGGTTCGACTCCCTTACCGCCCACGAGAAAAGAGGACAAGGTATTCTTGCCCTCTTTTTTATTGTCAGCACCCCTATCTGCGCCCCTCCAAAATTGAGATTAAGGGTAAAAGTGGTTATTCCAACGTGTTATTTTCGTAGTTTTAAGACTAAATAAGGGATCGGTTAAGACTAAATAAGGGTGGGGGATTGGTGGGGGAGTGCGGAGGCTGTAATTTTGCTGAAAAAAGAAATGACATGAGAAAGATTCTATTTTTCAGCGTGGCAATTTCGGCAATGGCCTTGTCTGCGCAGACAGAGAAGGGCGACAGTATCGGTGTGCAGACGCTCGGAGAGGTTGTAGTGAACAGTGAGAAGCCTCAGGTGAGGGGCAAGGATGGCGTGATGACGGTTGACCTTCCGGCAATAGTCAGGGACAAGCCGGTCACAAATATTCTCGAGGCGCTGGGCTATCTGCCCGGTGTCACTGACAATAACGGCATGATATGGCTCGCCGGTGCTTCGGCCGTGACCATCATCATCAACGGCGAGCTGACAGAGATGCCTCTCCAGAATCTGTATCAGTTGCTCTACTCGACTCCCGTGGACAGATTGAAAAATGTCGAGATAATGTATTCTGCTCCGGCAAAATATCATGTGAACGGCGCCGTCATCAATGTGGTGCTGAAGACTCCGACACCGCTCGACGGTCTGCAGGGTCAGGCGAGGGTGGGGTATAATCAGGCGCATTATGCTTCATACGGGGGTGGCCTGGCGGCGACCTATGCTACAGGCGACTGGACTTTCGACCTCAACTGGGGACTGTCACGCACGCGGTCGTGGTCGGAGGAAGAGGCAATATCCAACCATCTCCACGACGGTATACGCATCCCGATCAAGGACAATATGCGGCGAACGGGCCGGAATGTCGCCAATACGGTATTTGCATCCGTCGGATGGAGAGGCCTGAAAGTAACATATAACGGTCAGATATTATCCGGCGGCAAGGGTCACAGTCTCTCGTCGGGGACTCTCGGCGAGTATGCAAACCTGTATGAGCTCCCCTCGCCTGTTAACTATCACAACCTGGCCGTACGGTATTCGTCTCAGTCGGGACTGACCGTGGGTGGAGACTATACACGCTATTCCGAGCGTCGCTCGCAGTCGCTCTATTGTGAGGCCGGGTGGCTGCTCGGTTCGTCAAACAGGCAGCATATAGACCGTTATCATATCTATGTAGACAGGTCACGTCCATTGGGTAGATGGAAACTGGAATATGGTGCGGAATATCAACATTCGGATGACCGCAGCTCACAGCATTATCAAAATGGGGGAATGCCCGATTTCGACGATACTGTCACCGAGGATGTTGCGAGTGCCTATGTCGGGACACAGAGCTCTCTCGACTGCGGACTCTCGTTCAACATCTCGGCGAAGGGTGAGTATTATCACAACCGTCTCCGTCACAGCTGGGATTTCATTCCGCAGCTTGGCGCGACATATTACAAGACCCCGCAGAGCATCTTCCAGATCAATCTCTCGACTGCGCGCGTATATCCGACATATTGGGAACTGCATGGCGGCACAAGTTACATAAACGACTACTCCACGGTCATAGGCAATCCGGCCCTGCAACCGTATATCAACTATGCGGCACAGGCAAGCTACATATTACGTCAGAAATATGTCGCGACCCTATATTTCCAATATGGCGACAAAGCTTTCGTGCAGCTTCCATATCAGTCGCCTGACGCCCTCAAGCTGGTCTATCAGACCATCAATATGAACTATAAGCGTGTGGTTGGCCTGAACCTTAACGCTCCGTTCAGCGTGGCCTATTTCTGGAATGCGACCGCGACTGCCAATATCTTCAACCAGTGCGAGAAGGCCGACCGGTTTCATGACATAGGATTTGATAACACAAGATGGATTTTCTACGGCTCGCTCACCAATTCGTTCAGGCTATGGCGCGATTGCCCGGTAGCCCTGTCGGTAGATTTCTCATACATCTCGCCCTCATTGCAGGGCATAGCTGATCTCTCGGCTATATGGCGTATTGACGCGGGTCTGAAATGGCAGTTCGGTAAGAAACGTTGTTGCGAACTCGACTTGAAGGCCGACGATATTCTCAACCGCTGGTCTCCAGTAATGACAATCAAGGATGGAGGACAGGACTACACCATGAAGGTCAGGGATATGACGCGCAATCTGAAAATTACATTCGTATGGCGGTTCAACGGTTTCAAGCCAAAAGACTCTGAGACGGACATGTCGCGGTTCGGAACGTCAAAATGATGGCGTCGGATGCCAGGCGGTTATAATGTTTCTTAAAAAACTCTGTAAATACTCTAACATCATTGCCACTGGCCGGAATTAATGATTAAATTTGCACCGTATACCAATGAATCTCACAAGATACATATCATCCGTGCTTCTCGCTGTACTGGTATCTGTCGGCGCACATGCAACTGTGGTGGTCGATGCGGCTACCGGGATGCCTCTGCCCCGGGCGATGGTGGCGGACAGGTATGGCAATTCTGTAGGGATATGTTCGGACAGCGGTGTCATTCCCTCTGTGGCCGCAGTCTCGTATCCACTTACCGTGAGATATATGGGTTATCAGGCCGGGACTGTGACAGGTGCTGCGACCGATACCCTCAGGCTTGAGGAGACTGTCTATAATCTTCCCGAGGTCACCGTGATTCCGAAGAAACGGCCTGTGCTCCATCTCACCGGGTATGTGCGCGAGCGGTCTAAGCTCACCACCGCTGCGGGCGATACCGTCGAGCTGTTCAGGGAAAAGACTGTAGATTTCATGCTGCCGGGCCGAGGTGCGGGACGGTATAAGGGGTGGAGCCGTCCGCGTGTGCTGGCTACAAGGTCTTATTACAGATTCACGGACGCATACGGCCTCGACAGCGTGAGCGACAGGTATTCGCGCCATTTCTCATGGTCAGACTGGGTCGGTATAGTCCGTCAGGTGCCGTTGCCGTTATCCATGCGTGTCGAGGGGAATGCTGTCGATACGGTAAAGGGCCATTTTGGCGCGTCGGCGGTATGGCGCCGCGCGGGAGACAATGTGCATGCATCAGTAGATGTCCTTGCCGATACGCTCAACCGCCGATGGACGCCCGGGTTTGGTGTCTATCTTGACGGGCGCGTCGATTTCACACGCTTCAACCTGCGATATATCTTCACGGATGTGGGTGAAAGCAGCGGTGTGATGGCCGAGAATATCGCCCGCGTGGCATACGACATAGAATCGGACGGAATGAACCGCATGATGAACCGCCTTAGCACCAAGGATGAGGCTCAGTATATGGATACGTATGCCGAGCTCTATGTCACGGATAGGGAATTCCTTACGGTTGGCGAGGCCAAGAAATGGGAGAATGACCCTCCGCGCGGCGATGCCATCGGTATTCATGTACCCGAGGATGCTGCGCCGCTCGAGCCGGAACTGGCGGAGCTTGTGAGCCGTGTCGAGAGTATCGACCACACCGGGCGACGCATAGCCGAGCGGGCCGACAGGCGTCTGGCCGGAGAGAATTATAGATTAAAGCACCGCAAGAAGCACGGAGTGCTCAATCAGCTCAAGTCACTTATTTTCCATTGACCTCCTCCATCTGCCGCAATGCGCGTCGCAGCGATATCCACAGCATCATGGCGGCTATAGCCAGTGCGATGTTGAATGCCCAGTAGACTCCGCGGTTGCCCATATCGCAGATGTCTGCCATCCACAGCATGACAGGTGTACCGATGAGTATGTAGCTCACCAATGCCACATAGAGCAGAGGCCGCACTACCGATGTGCCGCGCAATGCGTTGGCGAATGTGAGTTGCGCCGCGTCGCAGAACTGATACAATATCAGCAGAGGGATTAGCCCCGCGGCATTCCCGATGACCGCCGTGTCTTTAGTGAACATTCCCGTGAGGCTGTCGCCCCATACCGCCAGTATCAATGATGCGGTGATGGCAAGAGCGATATTGAGGTGTAGTCCTGCGCCTGTGGTGGTACGTATGGCGTTGACATCGTGTCGTCCTGTATGGTTTGCCACCCTGATGGCTACGGCAGTGCTGAAACTCATGTAGGTCATGAATCCGAGACGGCCCAGAGTGTTGACAACCTGATATGACGCGAGCTGTATTTTGCCGAACCATCCGCAGACGATAGCGCCGAGCGTCCATAGCGAGCACTCGACGGTGGTCTGTATCATCACCGGGAAGGAGGTGCGGACCACCGTCATGCGCATACGTCCATACTCGCCGGGATGTCTGAAGCCATCACGTATCTCCTTATATCGCTTTGAACAGAGCATGATTGCGACAATTGCTATCGCTTGCAGCGTATATGCGCATACTGTGCTGATTCCGGCTCCTGCAAGTCCGAGTTCAGGGCAACCGAAATGCCCGAATATCAGCGCATAGTTGCCAATGATGTTGAGCACATTGGCCGATAGCACCACGCACATGGGCATCGTGGTATCGTTGCATCCGTTGGCCGTCTGCTGGAATGTGCAGAACAGTGAGGTGGGCACGAGTGACAGCATCACAAGCATATAGTAACGTCTGATTAGTGGCATGAGCTCGTCCGGCTGCCCCATGTGGCCGAGGCATAGGTAAAGGAGCGCCATAATGGCGGCAACACCGAGCGATACAAGGATATTGACCTCGAGGCCTGCACGCAAGGTCTGTCCCGCCTTATGGAAATCATGCACGCCATAGAGCGCGCCGACAAGCGGAGTGAGCCCCGCAGCAAATCCGATGATGGCTACGGTGGCGATGAAAAAAAGACTGTTGACAAATGCTGCTGCGGCCAGTTCGTTGACTCCGTATGCTCCGACCATCATCGTGTCGGCAAAACCGACACAGATTGCTCCGAGCTGTGAGGCAAGCACCGGGCTTCCGAGACGCAAAAGACTGCGGTATTCGTCGCGCATCTCCATAAATTTTACTCTCATATACCTGTTGTAATCAAAGCGGCCCCAAAATTACTGAAAATTTGCAATATATAGCGTAACTTGCTGAATTTTAGTGCGTCTATGCAACGTGATTGTACTTAATTCGTACTGACTGAGAAGGTTGCCGCAAATGGAGGAATTTGGTTTCGTTATTTTTAACATCTGTTTTTGATTTTTAATTGCCTCTTTTTGCCCTCACAAGGTCTGATTTTGGGTTACGGCCAATCTCGACCTTGAAATCGCATCCGCTTTTTCAGTGCGAAAAAGACACGTTTAGACGCTGCAAAGATAGTGATTTTTATCGGCATTGGCAAACGTGGCTGGACATCGGCTTGCATCCGACCGTGCCGGGGATGTGTCCGGGAGGCCACGCTCCGTCTCGGCCACGCTGCAAGCCCATGTCCAGCCGGTCAGGTCCACGCAGATAGAGACCGCATGACATCCGCCCTGCAAAACGACCGGGCAGAAATCATGCGGACACTATCCTAATGCGGGACTATTTATCACGCTGCCGAGAGCTAATTATTTCCCGACCCATTTTATTTTTTAGTTGCCAAACGGGATGCCGGACACACAAAGCCGGGGAGTGATAAAGCAAGTGGCGTACTTTATCCAGCCCCCTGCATTTGCAAATCCCGCATCCCGCTGATTTCAATCCACGCGGATAAAGACCGCGCACATCCCCGGATCGGCGATGCCGTACCGCGGGCTGTACGCGGACATTATCCTGAGCGGGATTGCGCTTCCGTTCTTTATTTTTTCACCGCTGCCGCCACCAACGTGGCAGCAGGGACGATTATGTTTTCTTGGGCTTTCCTACCGGGGGAGCCATTTTGAGTCAGGACGTACCATTGACAAGCGGGTCTGTATGGGTTGCTTGACTTGACTGAACGTGCGGCGAAGGAATATTCTCACGGCTTTGGAATAAAAATCTCCAGACCTCCTGCGTCGGCTTGTATTTTTATTCCAAGGCCCGAACATCCCTTTTCTTCCGCCACACGCCTTGCAGGTGTCAAGCAACTCATACAACCACACTGTCTTTGGACGCATGGTTCAAAAAAAAGCTCCCACCGATATGAAAGCCACAAGAAAACATAAAGATTTTAAGTCAAGGCAAGCTCGCCAATCCTCCTATCATTACCGCATAATAACAAAGGCGGTCAAGGCGGTGGCAGTCATAATCGGAGCGGTCATAGGAATAGCGTTGTGGGCAGTAGTCAAACCCATACTCAGGGGCATAGGCTGGCTCATATCAATCCTCACCGCAGCAGGGGCAATATATTGGTTAATGACACTCTAAATTTCAAGAATATGGCAACGAAAAGAAAATCCAAGACTTTGGAACAGCAAGCACGATACTACGAGGTTGACGACATATCCGAATATATGGTTGAAACATACCTCAACGGCAATATATCCACATACCGTCAGCTATTCCAAGAACTCCGTGTAGAGAGTCGCAGAGAGTTTGTTAGACGGCTCTTTGAAATGGAAATCACCCCTACCGAGATTGAAAGAATGATACTCGCAACCCTCTAAACACTTACGACTATGGCAACGAAAGAAAACAAAGGCTCACAAGCCTTCAACGAAACAATCAAGGCTTATCTTGAAGAAAGAGCCGAGAATGACGCATTGTTTGCCGTCAAGTTTGCAAACCCCTCCAAATCGGTGGAGGACTGCGTGACCTATATCCTCAACCAAGTGCGGGAAAGTGGTTGCAACGGCTTTACAGATGCGGAGGTTTACGGAATGGCAATCCATTTCTACGAGGAAAACGAGATAGAGGTCGGCAATCCAATCAACTGCCAGGTGGTAGTGAACCACACGGTAGAACTGACCGAGGAAGAAAAGGAACAGGCACGGCAAGACGCTATCAACCGACTCCGTGACGAGGAAATGGCGAAAATGCGCAGACCTATCCAACCGAAGAAAGCCTCCGAGAAGAAAACCCAAGTTGAACAACCAAGTCTATTTGACCTCTAACTCATTACGACTATGAAACCCAAGACAGCGATACAAAAGAAAGTGGCTCAACTTTCATCCACCTTACGCCCTATAACCCACACACAACAACAATGGGCTTATACCCACTGCATTGAGCATTTCGCCTACCGAGCCAAGAGCGGAACAATGACCTGCGGTGACTGCGGACACCAATGGAAAAGTGGAAACGGCAGCCTTTGCGATACCTTCGCAGGTTGCAAATGCCCTCACTGCGGTGCTGAACTCAAAGTGAATGACACTCGCAAGCGCACATATAAGGAAACACGCTATTTCAGCGTGATAACCACCTGCGGAGGTTTTCAGGTTATCCGTGTGGCTCAAATCCGATATGTCAGCAGGAAGGGAGAGCCTATGAAATTCTACTGCCACGAGGTTGTGCAGAGGTGGATTACACCCGACGGCAAAGTTACCACCATGGCGTTGCTCCGTGCATACGCTTTCTTCTACTGCGACCTTTGGGCATTGGAGAGCGGTATGGAGATACGAAGTCACAACGACCTTTACGACAATGTGGTGACGTGGGGCGATGTGTATCCGAGAATAAACGTCATTCCGCAACTCAAACGCAACGGATTCAAGGGAGATTTCCACGGCATATCCCCAATAAGACTTTTCAAAAGGTTGCTCTCCGACCCACGGATTGAAACGCTTATGAAAGACGGCAGGATTGAGGAAATGAAATACTTTATCCTTAACCCCCTCAATGCCGATGACTTTTGGGCATCGTATCTAATCGCAGGACGCCACCGCTACCGAATCAACAACATATCAATGTGGTGTGACTACCTCCGTATGCTGGTGAATTTGGGGCAGGACATACGAAACCCCAAGAACATCTGCCCGGAGGATTTCATAGAGGCGCACGACAACGCGCACCGCAGGATTGAAGCCAAGCACCGAAAGGAATATGCAGAGGCGGAAAGACGCAGGGAGATTGAAAGGCGTGAGCGTGAACAGCGCAGATTGCTCCAAGAGCAACAGCGTGAGGAAGATTTCAAGGCTCTAAAATCCAAATTCTTCGGACTGATAATCACCGACAATGAAATATCGGTGAAGGTGCTTGAAAGCATCGAGGAGTATTACGAGGAGGGCAACGTGCAGAACATATGCGTTTTCGGCTCGGAATACTACAAGAAAGCCGACACCCTCGTACTCTCGGCAAGGATTGACGGCAAGATAATCGAAACTGTGGAGGTTGACTTGCAGACCCTCAAAGTGGTGCAGTGCCACGGCAGGAACAACGAGGACACCGAATATCATAAGCGCATAATCGACCTTGTGAACTCCAACGCCAAACTGATACGAGAGAGAATGACCGCATAAATGTTTTAACCCGACTACCGATTGAAATATATCGGTAGTCACTAAATCCCAAAATTATGAACGTGATATTTGAACATCCGACCATCATTTTTGATGACAAGATAGCCGAAATCATCATAGAGTTTGTAAACCACATACTCTATGCCGACTGCGAGGTGACATTACGGCGGATAGTAGCCGACTTTGCCGACAGGTACGACCTTGACCGATATTTCGTATATGGATACGGCAAACACCATCTATGGGTTGCGCAACGCAAAATCACTGACCCTGAAAAGGTTTTCAACTACCGGATACTGATTGTAAAATTCTAAAACTCATTGATATGGCAACAAGAATGACAAGGAACGGCGTATCGACCACCGTCAGCGGAGAACAATATGAAAAGTTCTATTCCTCACAACGGGGCAAGAGGGTCACACGCATTATGTATGATTGGCGAGACCCCGACACAAACGAACTTTTCTCCTGCGTCGCACCCAACCTCAAAGAGTGCAGGAAAAAGCGTGACGAATGGATAGCGAGACAGCGAAAGAACTAATCACACGGAACGGTGTTGGGTGTTAAGGGAAGCGACATCCGACACCGCTCAATAAAAACCACCTATATGAACGACAATACTGAAATAAGGCTCGACAGCGGAAAGACCGCTACAGCCCAATGCCCCGTGATAATATCCGCAAGCAGGAGCACCGACATCCCCGCCTTTTATTCCGAATGGTTTTTCAACCGTCTCAAAAAAGGATATTCAGCATGGACAAACCCCTACAACTCATCAATAATCCACATAAGCTACAAGCGCACCAAATTTATAGTGTTCTGGTCAAAGAACCCAAAGCCGTTGCTTGGACACATTGACACGCTTGATGAACTCGGCATCGGATGTTACATACAATACACGCTCAACGATTACGGAGAGGAAGGTCTTGAAAAAGGCGTACCCCCTTTGTCACAGCGCATTGACACTTTCCGTATGCTCGTTGACCGTCTCGGCAAAGGCAGGGTGATATGGCGTTTTGACCCTCTTATCCTTACGGACCGCATAGACGCGGACTTGCTCCTTCGGAAGATAGAGGTTGTCGGAGACGCACTGAACGGATACAGCGAAAAACTCGTTTTCAGCTTTGCCGACATTGTTTCTTACCGCAGGGTCAAGTCAAACCTTGAACTCAACGGAATACGCTACAATGATTGGACCGGGGAAATGATGCGAGGTTTTGCGAGGGAACTCTCAATGCTCAACAAAAAGTGGGGATATGAACTCGCCACCTGCGGGGAGCGCGTGGACCTCTCGGAATACGGCATCCAAAAGAACCACTGCATAGACGACCGCCTCATAGTCCGTTTCGGACACCGCTCAAAGGAGTTAATGGAATATCTCGGAGCAAGGTACATACAACCATCGCTATTCGGAACGGATACCTCCGAAAACGCCATCCCGCTTGACGGAGGAGGGCTCGCGGTCATAACGCATGACAACCGCGACAGGGGACAGCGCGAGGTCTGCGGATGTATGAAAAGCAAGGACATCGGAGAATACAGCACTTGTCCACACCTCTGCGAATACTGTTATGCCAACAGCTCAAAGGAGTGCGCCCTCCGAAATTGGAGGCTCCACCGACAAAACCCCGATGCCGAGACTATAACCGGTAGATGATTTTTTATTTCGTTGCATAGCCAACCCCCGCCAAACCTATGAAGGCTTGACGGGGGCATTTTTCGCTAAAAATTTCGGCCGCCACAGGCGGCTTATTATTCATCTGCGATTGATCTGAAATACCATATCAAATCATCAGGATTACAAGGTACATTTTTATTCCAATAAATGCCGGATATATCACAATTTACATAAAAAATTTGTGTCACACCGGTTTCATATCCATTCCATGTATCAGGAATAGTGGTATGAAATCCAACCTTATTTAATGAGGGAGGATTGAATCCCATGCTATTCTCATTAGCATATTTGCTGTTAGAAGGAAGAAGGCTGTATCCCTTAGAAACTGGTAAGTCTTTATAGTATGTTATGAATTTACCGATATAGACGGTAGTTGGATTGATACCATATTTTTCCAACCCACCCAAAAGATATTTTTTATAGTCTTTAGGTTTAGCCTCTCTATCATATCCTGTATATAGGATACCTCTGGATACCATAGTGTCATCAAAGCCACCAGTCATATTGATGTTGTCAAAATTGATGACATAAGTGGTGGTATCTTCCAATACGATTTGTTCCCCATTGGAAAGAATAACGGTCTCGGTTCCATCGGCATTTTTTACCAATGCGTCTTTAACGGCTGCGTTATCGGCAAGCGCGTTTGCATCATCAAGAGCATCAGACGTACATGCTCCCACGAAGATACTCATAATGCCAACGAGGGCAATCACAAGCATCTTGTTCATTTTTTTACTGTAAAGTTCCATATTAATTTATTTGTTAATGGTAAATCTATGTAAACACCGGCTAATTTATCGTTATAACCTATATATCTAAAACAAGTATAAAAGATGTATTTAGGATATTGATTGCTATAATCAATATCGAAAGACCGATTAGAAGTCCACGGAGAATATCCCATGTTATCAAGTGGCATAACCGGAATATATTCTTCCCCCGATAAGGGAATTGGCATATATGACACGTATTTTATTGTAGCGCAATAAAATACTTTGTTTGGTTCAAGTCCATATTTTTTTATCCAATCACCAAATTTTGCCTTTTCCCAATATCCTATAAATCTGTCATCATACCCCTCTATAGAATATGACTCATCTTGCAAATAAGGTCCATTATTATTAGAAATAAATGAATATTTACATGGGAATATTGACATATAGGAATGTAAAAAATCCGACTCATTACTATAATAAACAATTTCACTGTTACTAAGGGTAATCCTATTCCCATCAGCCATCTCCAATGGAAGATCATCATCCTTACTACATGCCTGCGAAATGACAAGAATTACCAATGCACTCAAAATCTCTAAGGCTATATTCCTTTTTCTTTTGAGCACATGTAACATCCGTATCCTATCGCGATATACCATTATGTTTAAGCGTTTAGTAGTTTGCGTTCACAAAAGTATGTAAAAATATTCTAATGCACAAATTAAGCGGCAAGATTTTTTGCTAAATATCTTGCCGCTATTATATATAATTCTAATTATCTGATATTTATATATGACTTAACCCAAGTGTTTTTTAGATTACAACCAGTATGTGAAGCCAATAATATTTTTATTTTTGGCTATGAGAATTGTAAAGATACAAAAACTCTATTATTCGCCTTCGATGCAGCTGCTTATGGAATTTTCCCTTATAACGGCAATGCGATGTGTAGGACTTGTAGATGTCGCGGTTGCCCGATTTGAGTCGCCTGTAAACGCCGGATTTGTTGACAACGCCGGGACCGCAGTTGTATGCCAGGACTCCGAGGAGCAGCGCATCATCCGGTCTGAAATCGTCATAGAGGGCTACGAACTTGCGGAGATCCCTGCGGAGCAGGGCATCCGCCTGTCTTTCGGTAAGCTGGACACCGCGTCTGAACGGCTCACCCGGCTGCACCATGTGTCCGTATCCGACCGCCGGCCAGTGGCACGGGCGGTGGAGTGTCTCGAACTTCTTTATAATCAGCACGGCACGTTCAAACGGAGGCAGGTCCATTATGCTTTTTCTCGCGTGGGCGGCGGGCGTTGCTGCCGCAAGGGTCAGCAACGCCACGAAGTACATTACCAGCCTCCTCATCGTACCACCGGGGTTACGGGATTGACCACCGGTTTGAGGATACCCGTACTGTCGTTGTCCTCCTTATCCTTGTTGTTGAACTCGAATGTACGTTCCCACGGAGCCGAGCCGAAATTGTCCTCCACCACGACGAGGTATCTATGCTCCCCTGAAGATTTCGCAGTATAGTTAAGGCGGAATGTCTTGCTTTCGAGCAACACGCGGTCATTGTTGACCAACACCGGACCGTCAACGAGTTTGAGCGAGCCTTCGCCGTCATACTGGAAATAGCGGATGGTGTAGAGGGTATTGGCATAGTTGCCTTCGGGCACAATCTCGAAACGCAGCTCCACGGTCTGACCCTTTACAATCTTGTCGGCAAACGGCATCACCTCCACCGTGAAAGGATAGGACTGCTGCACGTCGAGGTCGTCATTGCAGGAGGTGAGGCTGCATACGGCAGCGATTACGAGGAAGAGAACGGCGATGACACCGAATGATTTTTTATTGTATGTTTTCATATTCGTTTGTTTAGAGTTTGAGTTTTGTTGATTTTTTCGGATTGAGCGACATCAGATAGTCGTTCAGGTCCTTATGATTGGGATAGAGAGCCGATTTGTCTGCAACCCTGTCGCCGAACTCCCGTTGAAGTCTGGCGAGGGCATTTCGTCCGGCCTCGTCATTGTCGAGATAGCACAGCATCAGGGAATATCCGTCGAGTGCCGGAATCGCCTTGCTGATATTGGCGACCGAGTTGAGGACAACAGCGTCGGTACCGTCATTGAATCCGAGGCGTTCAGCAGAAAGAAAGTCTATGAAGCCCTCGAAAACATTGCAGCGCGGGTTGCCATTGACAATACGGGTTATATTCTTTGGCGGATAACTCCCCTTGAAAAAGGCGTTGCGAAGCTCAAGTCCGTGAGCGTCATTTCCAAAGCCTATGGCATAATAATGTTTGCCATGTAATTTGTAATCCGCTTGGACACAGTAGCGTTGTGCAATATCATTCGGTATGCCTCTTTCAGCCAGATAGCGGAGCAATGCGGGTGATTCCAGCCGGGATATTTCAAGATTCTCGAATGTCGGCTCCTCCACGAATGGCACAGGCTTGTAAGGCTCTGCGACCGGCATACTCATCTTTTCGGCGATGTATCGTGCCTGCCCAACGAAATCGGTCCTGCCGGATATTACCCCTGCGAGAGTGAAGATGTCGCCTCCTTCGCCGGCACCAAAATCGTACCATAGATTTTTTCGCGGATTGACATGGAACGACGGCTTACGCTCGTTGCGGTACGGGGCATAGAACCATAACCCCTTGCTGTCGCGCCCTGTCGGGTCATAGCCGAGCCGGTGCAGGAAATCCACGAGGGATATTCCTTTGATAGCGTCTATATCCATAGGCTAAAAGCGCATTTTGCGTTTAGGTCTTTCCGGCCCCTGCTTTGGCTGTTCCACTTTGCCGGCTTTCGATTTCTCAAATCCTTGCATTTGTCCGGTTATGTATCTGCTCAGTTCTGAGCGGTTGCAGCTTCCGGTCATTTCGTAGGCGAGATCATAAATGTTGCCATTGTTGCCTGTCTCCATGTCTAACCATTTGGTTGCACCGCCTTTTACCAGAAATGTCGGATTGTCACTATTGTTATAAGGCGGTTTATATGCGAGCATCTCACCGGCCCGGAACTCAGGAACATGGCCAAGAGCCTTCATGAAATCTTCAATGGGAAGATTTTTAATGTCGAGATTAATTATTGTAGCTTCTGACGGTCTATGGCTCATCGCCGACAGTTCTTTGCCCTGCTCATAGTCGTTCATTATCCGAAGAATGTACGACACGGTGGAATTATAAATCTTTCCGTTCATATTCAAGTCGGCAAGCTCCATAATTGTTCCGGATTCATCAGTTAAGTAATCATGCCAACGGTTCGTTTTTGTATCAACCCACAACATCGGCACATGGTCGTCACGCTGTGGGGCATAATAAACCACAGTCCTATTTTCAATCGACACCGGTTTTTCGCCGAGGGCAGCCATAAACTCCGTAAGAGGAATATTGGGGATGTCTTTTTCCGTGTACCGCATAGTCTTTACTCGATTATAAATTTTACACCGACACCATACTGCGTATGGAAATGCCCCGTTGAGTTGCCGAACACAAACCGCTCCTTGACATTGGCAGTCAGAGCGATTTTATCCGAGAGATAGAAATCGGCTTGCAGGGTTATTGCTCCGCCATAGATGAAGGCGTCGCCGTTGTGGAGCGTGGAGCCGTCGGATAAAACATGATTGCCCCAGTTTACCGTTTCATATCCGCCGAGAGCCGACACACCGCCGTAGAGGTGGAAAGTCTGGGAATAATCGCTTACGAGGTGGAGATTATATCCCGCCTCCGCTGTGAACTGCGCCACAGGGATGCGGCCTTTCTCTCCGTAGGGCTTATAGGTCTGAAGGTATTCGCCGCCGAAGCTCCAAGTGTTCGCGCCTCCTTTGAACACCGAGTAATACACGCCGAATGAATATCCGCAATTGCGGGAACTGCCGGTATAGAAACCGTCTGCCATATCTGCCTTTACCTCGACCGCCGACATACCGGGGAGGCATCGCTGGGCCATTGCCCGCCCTCCGCAGAGGGCAAGCATGGCAGCGAAGATTATCATCGCTTTTTTCATGGATTACTGAATTGAAAGTTCGTCGATTACGTTGGCTCTAACAATATCCTCGTTCTCAACCACGAAGGACTGGTTCCGGCCGCCTTCTTTCTCGGCGACCTCGATAACGAGCTGCTTGTCATCGGGAATGGTGAATTTCTCTAATGCGAATACGGTACGTTCAGAGGATTTGCCATGCACCACCGTCACATAGTTTTGGGCGCGCAGCGGTTCCAATACCTGCTCCTGCATGGCGGTTCTCTTGATAACCTTCTTGTCCACAATCTTGAACGATACGAAGTCTATGTCAAACGGGATGTTGGAGGTATTCTTGATTTCCGTGTGAAAATACAGCAGACCGTTGTTCGCATATATTGATTTCAGGAGGAACTGCACCCCGAAACGCTTGGAGCCGATATGCTTTATCTCGCGCTTGTCCTGCTTGTGGATTGATTTCATAATCAGTTTTACAAGCATAGGTGACTCGCTGCCCAATTTTTCGAGATATATCTCCTGCGCATTGTTGGGCCGGTTCACCGCCTCGCCGTCATGTATGAAGTCGGTCATTTCGATATTGAGCAACAGGGGCTCTTTGGCGAACTTGACATTGAACGTGAAAAAGCATCCGTCTTCGGTGATGACCGAGAGATTTGTCTCGGACTTGAACGACTTTGACGCCGACTTGACACGCAACACGTTTTTCGCGCCGTCAGCGAGGCCGGCCACTATGTCCTCCCCTCCGAGGTCCACATATACAATCTCCGAGGGGAAGATAATGTGTGTGGTCTTTTGATAGCATACCTCCAGCGCGTGAGGCGGTATCATGCGGTCAAATCCGACCTTGCGGGTCAAACCGCTGAACTTGTCGCCGTCGGTATAGTTCTCACCATACACGTTTATGTCATGTTCGGCGACCGCCCCGGTGTCAGACGACACATGGTTATCGGTGTCTTTGACCGGCTTTGTGCCTTTGGCAAACGCCGGGGTTGCCATGCCTATTACGGCAATGGCTGAAAGGATGATATTTCTTGCTTTCATATTTATCCGTTTGTTGTGGTTATACATCTTCGGGCTGGTGGAGCATCACACGGTATCCGGCTTTGACATACACCTTGACCGTGCGCATTTTTTTCGTGAGGTACTGCGATACTCCGTTGATAAGCCCCCTGCCCACGTCGGAGGCTATCTGCGCCCCGGTGTTGGTGGAAATATTGATTGAGCTGCCCATGGTGGACCCCATGTTGGCACCGATTTCATGCAGGGCGTCAGACTCCATGGAGCCGGGGATGTTGATGCCCTCCTGTCCGTCGGAGTCATAGACCTTCAACTCCACTTCGTATATCGAGCCTTGACACTCGATAGAGGATATTTCAATCTCCAGCCTTTCGCCCTGAATACGGGCGGTCCCGACGATTGCGGTGTTACGGGGAATAAGGCGGTTGCCTACCCACATGGCCTCGGTGGTACGGAGTCTTACACTCTCTCCGTCTGCAACACTCTGGTTTCCGGCCACCACTGCCGCTATGGTATTTTTGTTCACCGTTCTTGTCATTCCGACCGCAGTTGTCAGCCGCCGTGAGGCTTTGGAGGCATTGAGGGAGGAAACGACATCGCGGCTGACCTGTGCCACCGGCTGTATATTCCTTTTGCCCTTTTCCTCCTCTACGGGTACCGGCCCGGGGTGACTGTTGCCGTTTCCCATATATTGCGCCGCCAACTGGTACGACCGTTCCAGTATCTCCATCTCGTCGGGCTGACCGGAATTCTGCCGTGCCGCCTCGTTCCGCGCCTCAAGCTCCGCAATGCGCTCGTTAAGGGCGTCAATCTCCGCGTCGGGAGTCTCCTCCTCCACAAAGAAGTTGTTGAGCGACTCCTGCACCTCGCGGTAGCTTTGCGCCGACTGCTCAATCGGAGTGGCTGCCGAGTCCGGGACTGCCCTGTCCGGTATGGAGTCCGACATCCTTATCGAGACCTGTATAACGCTGTCCTGTCTCGCCTTTTCCTCCCGGAGTGCCTCATCCGCGAGTGCCTTCAGCTTGTTGCCCTGCAACCCGTCGCTGTCACCTTCGGGCAGCTCCATGTTGGCCTTTCCCTTGGCGGTGTCATCACCGGGCAGGTACGAGCCGAAAATCAGCCACATGGAGCCGAGAAAAATCAGGAAGGCCCCCGGTATTACGACAAGGTATTTCTTCAGTTTCTGCCTCTCGGCCTCGGACTTGGATCCGAGCCATTCACTTATTTTGGTTTTCAAATCCCGCAATGCCATATCCGCATACTGTCTGGTTGTCCATGTCCGGCGAACCGCCGTCACTCTTTACCGGTATGTCGAGGCCCTCAATATGGTTTGGCTCCGCAAGTGTGCCGGCTGCATGGCCGCGGCCGATACGGTAACAGGCGTTGCCGAAAACGAAAAACGCGGCAAGGATGAACAGCGACAGCAGCACGGCAATCACCGCGAGACGCCGGTTTTCGGGGATACCGTCGCACCTTCGGCGGAGGAAATTCCCCACAGTCACCTTGGGTACGCGCCATACCTTATTATATATGTATTGTCCTATTGATTTTGACAGTTTCATATCCGTTATCTTTTTACAGTTGATATATCCTTGTTCTCGATAATGTTGAATCCCTCGATAATGAATCCGTTTGGGTTGTCGTCGGAACGCGACGAGTTTGTCAGGCGGCATACCGTCACAAGGCTTCTCTCGGTGACGTTGCTCTGGCGGATAATCATCTGACGCGCATAGGTCCTCGCCGTGTAGGGGTAGTTGTCGAAGTTGCACGAAACGCTGTCCACGATACACACCTGATTGATGTTGCCGGAGATTATGCGGTTGTAATAGCCCTTCTCGGAGTAGTCGGAATAGTAGTTGTACGCGCTCTTGTCGGAGAGTATGAGGGCACGGTTTATGTTATGCTCTATGGCCGACTTGTCGGGTGACAGCGAGAAGAACAGCTCGTGAAAGCGTCTGACGTGTTCCCTCGCCTCCGCCGGGCGGTTCTGGCTCATGTCCTGTGACAGTGCCAGCATCAGCGATTTGCCGTTGTCGAGGACATAGATTTTCTCCCGCTGCTTTTCGGCGAAGTTGAACACCGCCACGAGTGCCACCGTAACCACCGCAGCGCACATCGACACGAACACTATGCCGAAAAGACGTATCTGCCGGAAGGAGGTCTCGATGTTTTTAAGCGATTTGAACTCCATTTAATCGTCGTTTGAATTTCATTTGAACAGTCTCCTGAAACGCCCGGCCGCATTGCCTGCGGCTGCACCGCCGAGACTGCCCGCTACCGAACCGGCCTGTTGCGCGGTGTTGTTGACGGCCCTTCCGTAGCTGCCCATGCCCCCGGCCTGTATTATCCAGCCCGCGACAGTCGGGATAGTGAAGTAGCCGATTATTCCTATTATCATGAAAACCAGATATGTGGTGTTGCTGGAATCAAGGTTTGCATTGGGGTTGTTGGTAAGCTCGGAGATGTCGTTCTGCAACATCAGGACCTGGATTTTCGCCAGTATCGTGGAGAACAAATCCGCGACCGGCAGCCACAGGTAGGTCTGGACATACCTGCATATCCATTGCACGAGGGTGGTCTGGAAGCCGTCCCACACCGATATTGCGAAACTTATCGGCCCGAGTATCGCCAGCACTATGAGGAAAAATGTCCTTATCGTGTCTATCGTCAGCGACGCCGCCTGAAAAAGCAGCTCCAGCAACTCGCGGAAGAAGTTCTGAATGGTCTTCTTCACCTTGTACATCCCGCGCTCGATATACATCCCGGCGGCGGTGCCGACCTCGGTCACGCCCAGCTCGTCAATCTGCCGGTCGAATTCCGCGTCATCCACAAGGTATGCCGTGGAGGGGTCCCGCATCATCGCCTCGTATTCGAGCCGGTCTTTCTCCTCGCGGTATTTCTGCATATCCAGTGTCTGACCGTCAAGCATGGAGGCGGTCCCCTGAACTATGGGCGACATTATGGAATTGATCGTGCCGAGCACCACTGTCGGGAAGAACATGATGCAGAATCCGACGGCGAAGGGACGCAGCAGGGGGAAGACATCGACCGGCTCCGCCCTGGCCAGTGACTGCCATACGCGGTAGGCGACATAGAACAGCGCGCCGAGTCCGGCTATCCCCTGCGCCACCCCCGCCATGTCGGAGCAGAGGGGCATCATCTCGTCATATAGCGAGCGGAGGATAGTGTGCAGGTTTGTGAAATCTATAGCGCAAAGCATGGGCTACCAGTATTTTTGCGCTCCCTTGCCGTAGAGGTTCACGACCCTCTGGGTGTCGGCCTTCTTCTTGGCGCGGAGATACGACACGGAGATGTTCTTGTTGGTATAGTATGCCGTAAGGTTGCGGAAGCGGCTCATCTCCTTATAGCACCGGTCCACTATGTCCATGCGGTCCTTGTCCGTCATGGACATGGTTGTGATGTTCACAACGTTTTTAAGCTCTCCGAGGACACCGTTGGCCTCCTCCAGCAGACGGGTGTACCCGGCGGCTATGGCCGAGAGTTCCGATGATGTGAAGTTGGGGTCGGTGAGCATCTTGCGGAAGTTGGTCACATAGGTCTCGCTTATGTCTCCGAGCATCAGGACTGTCTGCTGCACCTTGCGGGCGTCGCGCACAAGGTTGTTGACCGAGCGGAGCGCGTCGTAATATTTCTTTCCCTGCTCGTAAATCTTCACCGTCTCCTGAAACGACTTCACCATGTGCGTCGCCGTCTTGGATTCCTGAACGAGAGACTTCGAGTTGTTGACGATGCTCTGGGCGATGTTGGAGGGGTCAATCACAGTCCACTGGGCGTTTGCCCTCCCCGCGCCGAAAAGGAGGCACATCAGGAGTGCCGCCATAATGTATTTCAGTCTTGCCATGTTTTGTTATTTTTTTTCGTTAATATATTCTGGAGGCCAATCCTCCTATGAGCCTTACACCGAAAGAGAGTGTCCGCAACGCGAGTCTCAGGAGGAGGGCGACAACGGCGACACAGGCCGTTATGATTATCAGTATTATCCGTAGTATATTCATACATCGCTATTTTTCCGGCTCGTTACCGTTCTCCCTGCCGGGAGTCTCTGAAAGTTCTTCAAACGCGGCATCCGGTTCGTGGAGCTGTTCGTGTCCCTGCGGTTCATCTGATACCACATCCATGATCTGTACCCGCATATCGGGAACAGGGGTGTCCGGTTGACGGATGAAGGTCATATCCAGTTCCGGGATGAAAAGGGTGTCGAGCAGTTCGTCGTATGCGACAGTCCAATATCTCTTGCCTTGCGCGGTATATAGGTTCTTGTCGAATGTCTCGTTGTCAAGATAGCGCATGACCGTGTTGTCCGCGTATGAGTGTCCGCAATAATGGCCCTCTATGTCTGCCCGCCAGAAGCCTCTTTCCTTGCGGATGTCCAATGTCATCCCGATAATCGGGACGTGCCACCTGCCGCTGATTTTATTGCGCGGGTCCGTCTCGTCGTCAACGGGAAATCTGGAATTGAGGGCGTTTGAAAACGCCTTGCCCGCGTCTTCGGCGAAACGGTCCGCCACGATGTCGGCAAGAGCCGACAGGAAAAACCTGTCACGTCGGCGGATACTGGCCGGAGTCCTGAAAAGCAGGAACAGCAGCAGGAGGGCGTTGAAGGCGCATAACAGCACCATTAAAACCCGGTAGCGATAAATTATCGTCGGGGACAGTGACGACATGAAGTCGCCGACTGTCGAAATAATCTGGTCAATCATAATTCTTTGTCTTCGTTTGCTAAAAGTTTGATAGCCGCCTCGATGTCGCCTCCGAGTCTCCGCGCGGTTTCCTGCACCTTGATTTTCTCGGTCTCCTCGGTGGTGTAGCAGTAATACTCCTCACGGCTGACCTCGGTCGCATAGACCGCGGACTGTGTGCCTCCAAGCCCTATCCACACCTCCTTGTAAAGCCGGTTCGGGTTGTTGGCGAGGTTTATCGACAATATCTGGGCCTTCTCCTTGTCGGTGAGTCCGAGCAGCGACTGTATCTGGTCAAAGCGGTTCATGTACTTTCGCTGGTCGAGGAGTATCTTGCAGTCGGAATTGTTGATTATGGTCTCCTTCACCACCGGCGAGGATATGATGTCGTCAACCTCCTGGGTCACCACGACTGCCTCGCCGAAATACTTGCAAACCGTCTTGAACATATATTTGAGGTATTCGCTCATCGTGCTGGTGGACAACGCTTTCCATGCCTCCTCCACGATAAGGAGCTTGCGGATACCCTTCAGACGGCGCATCTTGTTGATGAAGGCCTCCATGATGATGATCGTCACCACCGGGAACAGCTCTTTGTTGTCGCGTATCGAATCAATCTCGAACACCACGAAACGCTTGCCGAGCAGGTCGATGTTCTCCTTGGAGTTCAGCAGGAAGTCGAAACGGCCCCCGTGGTAATACTGCCTCAGCGTGGTCAGGAAATTGTCGATGTCGAAGTCCTGTTTATATATGGGTATGGGACGCTGCGCCATTTCAGCCCGGTAATCGTCGCGCATGAACTCGTAGAAGGAGTTGAAACACGGGACTATATTGCCGTCTGACCGCATCTTGTCGAGGAACATTGACAGCGCGGAACCAAGCTCGCCGCTCTCGGTCTTGCTCACATGGTCGTCCTCCGACTTCCAGAGTGTAAGCAGCAGGGTCTTGATGCTGTCCTTCTTCTCCACGTCGAACACCCCGTCTTCGGTGTAGAAAGGGTTGAATGAAATCGGGCTGTCCTCCGTATAGGTGTAGTATATGCCATCCTCCCCGTGTGTACGGTTGCGGATAAGGTTGCTCAGTCCCTCATACGAGTTGCCGGTGTCAATCAGCAGCACATGGGCACCCTGCTCGAAATATTGGCGCACCAGATGGTTGGTGAAGAATGACTTTCCGCTGCCTGACGGCCCGAGGATGAACTTGTTGCGGTTGGTGGTTATGCCGCGTTTCATCGGCTCATCCGATATGTCGAGGTGTACCGGTCTCCCGGTGAGCCTGTCAACCATCTTTATTCCGAAAGGCGACAGCGAGGAACGGTAGTTTGTCTCGGCCGTAAAGAGACAGGCCGCCGGCTCGATGAACGTGTAGAAACTTTCCTCGGCAGGAAAATCAGCCTCGTTGCCGGGCATCCCCGCCCAGAACAGCGTCGGGCAGTCGATGGTGTCGTGCCTGGGCATACATCCCATTGTGGCGAGCTGTCCGCCGACATCGTTCTTGATGCGGCGAAGCTCCTCGGCGTCGTCGCTCCACGCCATGACGTTGAAATGCGCCCTGACCGACGTCAGACCGTAACTGTGCGCCTCGTTGAGATATAGGTCTATCCACTCCTTGTTGATAGCGTTTGAACGGCTGTACTTGGATAGGCTGTTCATGTTGCGGGCCGTCTTCTCAAACTTCGCGAGGTTCTCGTCGTGGTCGTCAACAAACACATACTGGTTGTAGATGTGGTTGCATGGCAGAAGCAGTCCGACAGGTGACGCGAAGCTCATGCGGCAGTCCGAGCGGTCGGTCGATAACCGCTCATAGCGGTTGTCGGTGCCGACCTTGGCCGGCAGGTCGTCGGTGTCCGACAGGGTGTGGAGGCAAAGCATATTGTCGCCTATCCTCATCTGCTGTGCCGAGAGGTCTATGTCTTCAAGACAGGCGACGTCATCCATAGAGAGGGACATATATTTCTCGATCAGTCCCGAAGATGTGTCAGTGCCTACCAGCTCCCCGTCGGTCAGACGGCGCAGGGTGATGTGGCCGGAGTCGTTGATGATGCGCTCGAACTGCTCCACCGACTCCATGAACTTCACGACGGCCTCGTGGTCAAGTTCCTTCGGGAGTATGCGCCCGCGGCAGAGTGTGGAAAAATTGCTCTGCTGCCGCGCCCTCTCGCGGGTGGTCTTGGTCAGGAACAGGTAGCAACGGTGGTCGAGATACGGCCTTTCGTTGAAGTGACGCTCAAAGGAGCGGTCGAGGAACGAAAGACCCTCTTTCTGCAACTCCGGGCGGTATTTCTCGCTGACGAATATGTCCTGCTTGTGTACCACCGAGAAACGGGGCAGCACCTTTATGGCCTTGCACCATGCCGAGTGCATGGCCCCGTATTCCGCGGAGGTGACGGTGAACAGCTCCGGGAGCCCCACCTCAAAGGCCGCCGTGATGTCGGCGTCCTTTGAGATGATGCAGCCGTGTTCGACGGCGAGAATGGGGAGCTTGCTTTCGAGCGTAGTCGCTTTAAGCGTGTTTCGCATTTCTTGTCTTTATTAGTCGTTTGATACGCTTGCGGTTGATTATGTAGCGCGGACGGAATCTTGCCGCGCCGAGTTTCATGAGTCCGTACTGCCCGTATCTGGCGTTGAGCCGGAAGGTGAGCCACACGAGGGAGGGGGCGGCAACGGCGGTGAAGCCGATGCAGAACCACTGGGGCACCCCCGCGACGTACATCACCACGAACAGTATGAACATTGACAGCAGCCCCACGGCGAAAATCACAAGGTATTGCGCTTTCAGTCCCCGGTATTCCACACTGCGGCCTATGCCCTTGTTTATAGAGTATTCGGGCATCAGAGGAAGAAGGATTTGAGGATTGTGGCTGCCACTATGAGAAAGATACAGGCACCGAACCAGCTCGCGGCGGTCTTGGAGGTGTCGGGGTCGCCGCTCGACCATTTGGAGTAGCATTTTACACCCCCTATGAGACCCACTACCGCGCCTATGGCGTAGATAAGTTTCACGCCGGGCTCAAAATATGAGGACACCATGTTGGTTGCCTCGTTGATACCCGAAAGGCCGTTGCCTGCTGCGCTCATGAACTGCACCGAGCAGAGGACCATGAGCATGGCGAGGACGAACCGTCCTTTGAGAATCATCATTTTGTTTTTTGCTGTTTTCATACGGGTCTTGTATTGTGCGCCGGGCTTCTATTCTCCCGACGCGGGTTGTGTCGGGGCCTCGACGGGCCTGTGCTGTGCCTCTGGCGGCATCATCCGTAATCAGCTTTCTTCATCGTTGTCTTTTTTATGTTTCACAAAATCCGGGTCCCGGAGGACTCCGCCTATATCCACCGGCCTTGCCTTGGCTTTCGGTGCCGGGCTGCCTTTCTTCCTGCCGCGGGCTGCGTTCCTCATGCGCATACTCTCCGCGATGCAGTCCATCACACCGTCGCTTATTCGCCTGTCGGCCTCCATCAGCCTGCCGATGAAAACCACGTCGCGCATACCGGACAGCACGTCTCCGGCCTTGGCCTTGCTGACGTTATCGGCACCGGGATTGATAGCCACGTTCAGCGCTTCCTCAATCTCGTCGATGCTGTCGCCCGTGGCCGGAGGGGATACCAGTCCGGGATCAACATCATCCATGTCGGGGTCTTCTTCGTCATTGTCGCCGTCATTGTCGCCGCCGTGGTTTCCGGCTGGGTCGGATTCCACGGTCTCAGCCCCAAGTGCCTGTCTGACCGCTGATGTCAGCGTGGCGGCGAGTGATTTCCGGAAGTCCTCCATGTCGAAGTCGCTTTTGGGGACCACCGAGAGCGGGGAGCCGGAGGCGGGAGGCTGTGCCTCTTCTTTCGAGGGAGGCTTTGTATCCCCCTCTTTCCTGCGGAACATCCACGTCACAAACGACAGGTAGAGGAAGCCGCAGATTATCAATACGCTCAGGACTGTGTTCATAGGCGCGTCTTTTTCTTGCCTTTCTCCATAAGGAGGTTCAGTATGCCGGCGTTGTCCGACAGGTGCCGAAGGAGTATCCGTGTCACATAGACCCCGATTGTGAGGCCCTCCACGTCAAGGAGGGGCACCGACATCTTCAGCCGGTCCACCAGTTCACGCGGGACGAATATGCCTTTCCGCGCTCCGACTTCCCCCGGTTCGAGGAACATGGAGCGGTAGGCCTCCGCCTCCTTTTGGGCCGGGCTCTCAATTTCCCTGCCCGGACGTCCTTTAATGTCATTTTTATTTTCGTCTGCCATCTCTAAATCTGCTTGGTGTTGTTGAACATTCGCTGGATAACGTCGTCGAATTCCCGGAAATGCTGCTCCAGCACGTTGTTGACATATCCGGCTATCGTTCCCCCCTCGGAGAAAAACAACAGGAGTTTCTGAATCTTGACCTTGAACTCGTCGCTGACAGCGACCTGCTTTCCGCTCTTTATCACCCGTACATATTTTTGGGGCAGGAGGTATTTCTCCATATATTCCACCTCCTTTGGAGAGGGCACGGGTGTTTCGGGGGCTTTCGCCGCCTGACGGGGCGGCTCTTTGGCGGCAGCCGGGTCACGCATCGCGGAGGCGGTCCTGTCCTCGTAGGTGTCGAGGAACTTGTCGGCGTCGAAGTTTGTCTCACGTCTTGTCGGCATATTCGTCGGAGGTTATGGTTTGGAGTATCTCATCCACCAGTTCGGGCAGATAGCTGTTTTTCAGCATCTTCCTGTCGGGAGGCATGAAGGTGGAGCGGAAAACGGCACCTTTCCCTGTCTCAGCACCGTCTTTGGTGAATTTCACGCTCATCGGGAGTATGGTCTCCAGAGATTCTATGCACATGGAGGCGGCATAGCGGTTTATGAGCTGGCACAGGCTGTCGCGGTCTTTCGCCTGCACCTTGTTCCAGACGAGGTATGTACCCTTGATGCGCGACTCGCCGGTGAGTATCATGCACTCGCGGACGTTGTGCGCGAATCCGAGGGAACTTTTGAGGTCTCCAGTCTCTGGCGTTATCGGGACGAAGAGATAGTCCATCGCCGAAAGGAGCGTCACAATGTCGCGGTCGTTGACCGTGCCCGTGATGTCGAAGAACACGAAGTCGGCGGCATAGCCGTCATCTATCGCTTTCTGGGCTGTGGCGAGTGCCTCGCCCGGCCCGCTGCTGATTATCTCATAGACACTGCCCCCGAAGCCGTGCATGAACTTGGTGAAGCGTCTCTTGACAGCGGGGTTCTCCCTTATCACCAGCCTGTCCTTCCTGCGGTACTCGACCATGCTGTGCTGTCTTGCGTCGCAGTCTATGGCAAGTACCTTTCTGCCGTAGAGATAGTGGAGGCAGCTCGCGACAAGCGTCGTGAGTGTTGATTTTCCGGCTCCGCCTTTCTGGGTGGCGAAAGCCACAAAAACCGGTTCTGTCATTTCTATACAGTGGTATGTGGTTGTGGAAACGGCGGACCGCCGTGCGGCACCTGTCCGTGCCTTGGTCGGCATTGCTGACGCGGGGGTGAAAATCGCCCTGTGCCCCACGGTACGTCAGGTGCCCGGTGATTGGAAGGTTCAGCCACGCAATCATACGGCTTTCCTGCTGAACGGTCATCCCTTACGGGGATGAGTCCGTCACCCGGTCATTCAGTCATTCAGTCACTCAATCATTCAGTCATCTGAGTGATTGGTCACACGGGAATCCAATCATCCATTATTCTAATGGTTTGACAATTCGGCCAACCGGCCTTTCAGTAACCGGAAGGACTGACGCTACAGTGTCTGCGTCAGTCACCGGTCTGACTTTGGGAATATTCAGCCGTTCCCATGACAATGCACTCAACACGGCTTTCATCTGAAGTGTCGTGCAGTCGTCGGGCCGTTCAGTCATATAGTCTTTAAGTATTGCATTGTTTCCGCTGAACGGCGGGAGGATTGTCGCGTCACTCGTCTGAATTATTCATGATGTGAGCGGTATGTCATACAGCCGGGGAACTGGCCGGATACGCAATCATAACGTCAGCAATTCAAGAATAGTTTTCGTAACATATTGACTTTCCGAAGATTGCTGATGTTTTGCCGAAGATTGCCGACTCTGAAAACCTTAAAGCCTTTCCCGTTGTTAGGCTCATACACGCAATCATCAGCCGAAACGCGGCAGGATACAGTTTCGCAGCCGTTGGCAAACGTCTTTTTGCGGATGCCTTAATGCGAAAACGCCGCCATGCGACAGGTCAAGGCCTATGTTTTTTTGCCGTGACGGGAGGTTCTCCCGCTTTGTTCTCACAGGATAGCCCGACCTCTTTTTTATTCCCGTTTTTCAGTCATTTCCCTATGCTCACATGAGCATTGCAAGGTATGTTGACAGGCACTGGAAACCAAGTTAGTGCCTCTCAACCCTTGCCGGTTCCACCGGGGGAAGGGTTTACTCCGAAGTCGTAAACCCCGTAGCCGTTTTTACTGCGGTCCGCAGTTTGTGACACGCTTAATCTACCGATTATGGCGCAGAATTTCAACCGTGGCGGGAGACCGCCAAAAATCAATCCTGCCGTTTTCCGCTACGTCGTGCGTCTCGACGCACGGGAGAACGAGGTCTTTCTCTCGATGTTCGACAAGGCGGGAGCCTTGAACAAGGCCGCGTTCATAAAGGGAATACTTTTCAATAAGCCTTTCAAGGTGTTCTACGTTGACGAGGGGACCCGCGAGTTCATAGACCTTTTATCATCCTTCAACGCCCGATACCGTACCGTCGGTGTGGAATACGCGCTCCTCGTGAAGACGCTCCGTGAGAATTTCACCGAGAAGAAGGCGATGAAGCTGCTGTCCGCTCTGGAGCGCAAGACTGTAGAGCTGGTGAGGATAAGCGGCGATATTGTCGCCCTTGCACGAAAATTTGACGAGGCATGGTTGCAAAAATCTCGTTAGGCGACTCCCTCTATGGCGCGATCCGTTACAACGGGGAGAAACTCAACAAGGAGAAAGGCAGGATGCTTGACACCAACAAAATCTACAACGACGGTTCGGGCGCGGTGGACATACGCCGCGTCTATGAGGATTTCATGCGCTGGATGCCGGCCAATACCAAGACGATGAAACCGATGATGCACATATCGCTCAACCCGCATCCCGACGACCGCCTGAGCGATACCGACTACACATCTCTGGCCCACGAGTATATGCGGCGAATGGGGTTCGGCGATATGCCGTACATAGTGGTGAAGCATACGGACATCGACCGCCACCATATCCACATTGTAGCCCTGCGCGTCGGTACCGACGGCAAGGCGGTCTCCGACAGGAACAATTTCTACCGCAGCAAGGAGATTTGCCGGGAGCTGGAGAGGGAGTTCGGTCTGCGGCCGGCGGAGCGTCAGAAAGTGTCGCCCGACACTCCCATTGAGAAAATCAATTCGGAAGGTGACCTGAAACGTCAGGTTGCCGCCGTGGTGAAACTCGTCGGCATGAGATACCGGTTCCAGAGCATCGGCGAGATGAACGCGGTGCTGTCGCTGTTCAACGTCAGGGCGGAAATGACCGACGGCAGGGTGAACGGGCGCGAGTATCACGGTCTGGTGTATTTCGCGACCGACGACTCCGGCACTCCTGTCGCCGC
>ENA-OPCN01000221-OPCN01000221.1-human-gut-metagenome-genome-assembly--contig:-NODE-221-length-54823-cov-6.090619_pt1 | contig 54823 bp, 57 predicted proteins | sample MGYA00241567_ERZ501485 | MGnify/ENA primary metagenome ERZ501485 (study PRJEB25962, sample SAMEA2042579) | human gut metagenome | biome: human gut; feature: human-associated habitat; material: faeces...
AAAAGCTAAAAAGAACAGTATTAGTAGTACTAATGGAAGAAGATTTTCCAAATTTAGAAAACATCCAAGAATATCATACAGTATGGCATTATAGAGAAGAAAATCATAAAGAAAAAATATTAACAAAAAATACAGAAGTACATATATTAGAGCTAGAAAAATACAAAAGACACAAAAAGCAAACAGGAGAAATAGACCCCTGGTTAGAATTTTTCATAGATCCGTATGGAGAGGAGGTACAAAATATGGCAAGAACAATGGCTGAATTAGAAGAAGCAGTAAAACAATTACGACTTTTAAATGCAGATGAAGAAGTACAACAATTAGCAGATGCTGAAGATTGGGCACGATATGATTATAATAGTGCAATGTCCGAAATGGAAAGAAAAGGACAAGAGGCAGGGAGAAACAAAATTGTGAAAAAAATGTTGGAAAAGAAAATGGATATTAATTTAATATCTGAATTAACCGGATTAACCGAAGAAGAAATTAAAAAAATATTATAAAATAAGAAATGTAATTTCATATATATTCGCCTATCCAAGCTATTCAAATTATAAATTCAAAAAAGGAAATTCACAAAATAAAAAAATTTGAATATACATAAACTAAATCTAAACGACAAGGAGTATATATGTTAACATCAATAAAAAATTTATATTATGATGCCAAAAATATACAACAAAAAGACCCCGCAGCAAGAAATATCTTCGAAGTAATATTATTATACCCAGGCTTTCATGCACTATTCTTCCACAGAATAGCTCATTTTTTCTATAACATCAAGCTATTCTTCATAGCAAGATTAATATCACAGCTAACACGATTTTTTACTGGAATAGAAATTCATCCAGGAGCTACAATAGGAAAAAGACTAATGATCGACCACGGAATGGGAATAGTAATAGGAGAAACTGCAATAATTGGAAATGATTGCGTAATTTATCATCAAGTAACATTAGGAGGCACCGGAAAAGAAAAACTAAAAAGACATCCTACCATAGGTAACAATGTATTAATAGGAGCTGGTGCCAAACTTTTAGGTCCAATCAACATAGGAGACAATGTAAAAATAGGTGCAGGCTCTGTTGTATTAAAATCAGTAGAAAAAAATTCAACTGTTGTAGGTGTCCCAGAAGACAGGGTTATTAAAAGAACTTAACAAATCCTATAATAATTAACAATATTCCAGATAGTACAGACCAAGTATTGTCTGGAAAAATTTTTGTATTATTTAATTTGCGTCCAATAATATATCCAAACTTTAGAAACAAAAGTTGAAATGTACTTATAAGTAGAGGAAATAAACTACTATTAATTCCAGCAATTGTAGATCCAATTCCGATACAAAAACTGTCAAGTGAAAGAGCAATTGCAAGAAAAAATGCTTCTTTACAATCTATCTTTTTAGACTGATCAAAATCGGAATTTGTAGGATTTCGTATTATTTGAATTGTAATTCCCAAAAACTTTATAAAAAAGCAAAAAATTTTTTCATCATTAATATTTTCATTGAAACTTAAATTCTCGCCATTACAATTATCAACATTATTTTTCTTTAAAGCTTGAAAAGTCATGAAAAATCCCATAAAAATAATAATTAAACTACCAATAACATTAGTAATATTACTAGATAAAAAATTACTAATACAATTACCAAACCACATAGAAAAAGTTGTAATAATAATTGAAATACTAAACAAAATAATATTTGCAACATATGAAATTTTAGTCTTTTTTAAACCATATGTAATACCAATACCAAGCGAATCAACACTACTAGAAATCGCAAGAAAAAAAGAATTCAAAATCATATTAAAACACCTCACAATATAATATGTAAACCAACTTATAACGGATACAAAAAAAGTCGAAAAAAGACAATCAAAAAAATAAAAAAGTTGGAATATTTTTCAAAAGACAAGAATATACTTAATAATATACATAAGGTTTATAGGTACAACCAAAAACCTAAATAATATTATTAAGGAGAAAAAAATTGAAAAAATTAAAAAGGGTATGTGCCATAATTTTATTTTTTACAATTTTTAACTTTAACCACATATATGCAAATGAATATAATTATGACAAAATAACTAATGTAAATATACATATTGATGGACAAGTATATATAGACACTCAAATAAATGGAGTAAGCATAGATTACAAAAAATCTTCAATAGAAATTTCAAATATATCTATCGAAATAGAAGAAAATGGCGATAAAAAAACATATACTAATTTTAAAGAAAGCAATAATTCAGATTCTACAGGGAAAGAGTATTTTATTGATACAGAGCCATTTTCATCACAAGCAAAAATAATTATAAAAGGACAAGTATTAGCAGATGAACTTAATGTAAATATGCCATTTGAAAAAGAATACAAAAATGAAGAGCTAAAAAGTCTCCTAACATCAAATGAATTCAATATAGAAATAACATCAAGAGACTTAAAAAACTTTATAACATATGATGTAATTTTTAAAACAGAAGAAGGCGGAACATTTCAAGATGAGCAAAATTACATAGAGCATACAGGTATATTAAAAAATGAAAAATTCCCAACATTACCACAAGTAATAAGTAAGGAAGGATATGAATTTTTAGGTTGGTATGATGAAGAAACAAATGAGCAAATAGAAACATTTCCACAAGAAGTAACAAAAGATTATACAATAATAGCAAAATGGCAACCACAAAATAGTCAAGATACAGTTCAAACATCAACTACTAAAGACGAAAACAAAAACAACGAAGTTGCAGAGCTAAATAAAAGTGCCGAAAACATGTACTCACATAATCCGCCTAAAACAGCAGTAGAAAACAACATACTAATATTAATAGTTTCATATATAATAAAATTAACTGTAGATGTTAGATTGTAAATAACATATAAAATTTAAAGTAGAAGGTATTATATCCATAATATCTTCTACTTTATAATTATGTCAAAATTCAATTGCAAAAAAATATATCTAATGATAAAATGAATGCGTGAAAAAAGAAAAATTTAGAAGGTGTATAAAACTTTGAGTAGAGCAGAAAAAAGAAAAAGAGAAAAAAGATTAAATAAAATAGAAGAAACAAGAAGAGTAAAAAGATCTGAAAGAAACATTAGGCAAAAGGGAAGAAAAGGAAATCCAAAAGTAAAAGTAATGTCAGATAGAAGAAAAGCTTTTATAAAAAAAGCAAATGCATTATTTGTTCTTGTATATCTGGTATTTTGTATATATAGGATATCTGCATATTTTTCATGGAAGAATATTGTACTTCAAATGATGAATAATGAGCCATCTACAATAGTTGATAGCTCTGGAAATATAATAGAAAAACTGGGAGCTGAAAGAAATAAAAATAATATAAAATTGTCTCAGGTTCCAGATAATTTAAAAAATGCATACATAGATATTGAAGATGAAAGATTTTATAAACACAAAGGTGTAGATATAAAAAGAACAACAGCTGCAATTGGTTCATATGTAATTCATGCTGGAAAATCATCATTCGGAGGAAGTACAATAACTCAGCAGTTAGTAAAAAATTTAACAGGTAATGATGATAATTCAATATCAAGAAAAATAGAAGAATGGGTAAAAGCAGAAGAGCTAGAAAGCTTTTGCAGTAAAGATGAAATTTTAGAAACATATTTTAATATTATATATGTAGCACCAAATACATATGGTGTAGATATGGGAGCTAAATATTATTTTAATAAAAGTGTATCAGATCTTGATTTAGCAGAATGTGCATTTTTAGCAGGAATAAATAATTCACCTAATTCGTATAATCCATTTAATGAAAAAGATAATTCAGAAAAAATAAAGAAAAGAACAAAAGCTGTTTTAGCAAAAATGCATGAATTAAAACATATAAATGATTCAGATTACAATAATGCTGTTCAAGAAGTAGAAAATGGATTAAATTTCCAAAAAGGAGATATTCAATCAGAAAGTAATGGAATTTATTCATATCATACAGATGCAGTTGTATCTGAAGTAATTTCAGACATATCTGAAAAGAAAAAAATGAGTACAAAATTTGCAACAAATTATATATATATGTCTGGTTTAAAAATTTATAGTACAGAAGATAAAGAAATTCAACAAAAACTAGAAGAAGAATATAACAAAAGCAAATATGTACTAACATCAAATGATGGTCAAACATCTCAATCTGCAATGGTAATAATAGACCATACAACAGGATATGTTGTAGGATGTGTTGGAGGTTTAGGTGAGAAAAAAAGTGCACGTGGTTTTAACAGAGCAACACAAGCAGTAAGACAAACTGGGTCAGCAATTAAACCAATTGCAGTACTTGCACCAGGAATTGATAAAAAAACATTTACAGCATCTACGATGTATAATGATGAGCCAACTACATTTAATGATGGAAGTGAAAGTGGTTATTCTCCAACAGATAATGATGAGTATATTGGAGAAATAACTGTAAGAAGAGCAGTAGAATCATCACAAAATATACCATTTGTAAAAATGATGGAAGCAATTGGCCCAAGTAATTCTGTAAAATATTTAAAAAAGATGGGAATAACAAGTTTAACAGATAAAGATGAAACATTATCATTAGCGCTCGGAGGATTAGATAAAGGTATAACACCACTAGAAATGGCAGGAGCATATGCAACAATTGCTAATGATGGACAATATATAGAGCCAACTTTTTATACTAAAATTGAAACTGATAAAGGAAAAAATTTAATGAAATCAAAGCAAAAGAAAACAAAAGTCTTTTCAAAAGAAGTAGCATATGTGCTAAAAGAACTTTTAAAACAACCTGTAGAAGGAAGCAGTGGAACAGCAAAATTGTGTAAAATAGATGGAATGGATGTTTCTGCAAAAACTGGAACAACAAACGATAATTATGATAAATGGTTATGTGGATTCACAACATATTATACAGCTGTAACGTGGTATGGATATGATCAAAATGAAACTGTATCATATAAAGGAAAAAGCCCTGCAGTGCAGTTATGGTCAGCTGTTATGAAAAATGTACATGCCAATTTATCAAAAACAACATTTTCAATGCCTGGAAGTATAAAACAAGCAAAAATATGTGCAAAAACAGGAATGACAGCAACTAGTAAATGTGAAGATGTATATACAGAATATTTCTTATCTGGAACAGTACCAAGCGAATGTTTAGGTTGTATAGGAAGCAATAATAAGAAAAAAGAAAACACAACAAAAAATAATACAACTAAAAATACTACATCAAATAGTTCATCAGAAAATAATGTAGTACGAAATACAACAGAAGAAAATACAACAACAGAAAATATCTCTGTAAATAGTACAAAAAATAACACAAAAAATAATACATCAAATAATGTAAAAAATGAAAATAAAGTAAATAATACAGAAAATAATACAACCGAAAATACTACAAACAATACTAATGCAACAAATAACAATACAAATACAAATCACAATAAAACAAATACAACCCCTGATGAAGATGAAACAGATGATGGACCATAATTGAATAGGCAAAAAACTTTGCAATATTATTCAAATTTGCAAAGTTTTTTGTTCCAATTATTTTTTTCTAAAAAATTGTTCATACTAGAATAGCCAAGATTATATAAAAAATCAATTTTCGAGATATCAAGTAAAGATGTATTCAAAGTGTTAATTTTTAAAACATAGTCAGAGCCAGACTGTTCATATAAAGACAATTCATGAGATAATAAATTTATAGATTTTGTAATAATTTCTAAAATATCTAAAAAAGGATCATGCTCTAAAGTTCTTTCAAAAATAATGCTTAAAACAGTGTCAGCACCAAGCTTTTTTGTTTCTTTCCAAGGGATATTTTCTCGAATACCACCATCAACCAAAATCTTATTTTGATAATGGCAAGGTGAATATATTCCAGGAAAACTGCAACTAGCACGAACAGCTTTAGAAACTAAAATTGAATTATCATACACATAATTATCTTGATATATATTTCGTATTTTTTTTGATGTAAATATGTAAGTTTCACCATTTTCGATATTTACACTTGGAATTAATAATGGCAAATTTATTTGATCAATTGTATAAATATCTTTTTTAGCACATATTTTATACATTATTTTTTCAAGTTTTTTGCCATCATTTAAGCCATCAATTACAATTTTATGTTTAAGTAATAATCCAGATATAAGTTTGAAAATATTTTTAAAACCAATATGGGTTATATCTTTTGAATAATGTTTAAAAAAATTATATATTTCTGAAGGTGAATAGCCAATAGAATAAAGTGTTGCAACAATACTTCCAGAAGATGTACCAGATATATAATCTATATTAATATTATGTTCTTCTAAAGATTGCAATACACCAATATGAGCAGCACCTTTTATTCCGCCACCAGATAAACACAAACCAAAACTCAAAATATTACCTCCTTTAATATATAATATAAAAATAGATTAAATAGTTTACAAAATAAGGAAAGGAAAAATTATGGAAAAAGAAAAAAGAAAAAAATTATATCACTATACAAGTATAGAAAATTTACTATTAATATTAAAAACGAAAAGCATATGTTTTAGTAGTTTAGAAAATGTTGATGATATGGAAGAAAAAGAAACAGGAGACTTACAAAACTTTGGTAGATTTTATTATGTAAGTTGCTGGAACAAAAGCAGTAGAGAATCAATACCATTATGGACAATGTATTCACAAGATATGACAGGAGTAAGAATAGAGCTACCAGAATTTCCATTTAAAAAATTTACTTATGCACGTGGTGAATACGGATTTGACGAAGAAACTATGCAATATTTTGATGTAGAAAAGCTATACAAAAATAATAAAATGTCATTAATAGATGAGGGAATAAAATTATATGATATTGAATATACAGATGACGAAAACTTATTATATCCTAAAATAAAAAATATAAATGTAGAAAAACTATTAAAATATGATTTCTCAAAACTTGGAAGATATAAAAGAAGTAACTGGAGTTTCCAAGAAGAATGCCGATATGGAATATTTTTAGCACCTTGGAATATGCAATATATGGAAGAAATGAAAAATATATGTAGGAACAATAGAGATAATGCCGAGAAATTTATAACAGAAGCAATGAATCTATTAGAAAATCCAAATACAATAATTCCAAGTAAAAGATTTTATGTGGATTTTGATGAAGAAGTATTAAAAGATCTAAAAATTTTATTAGGTCCAAAAGTAACAGAAGCAGAAGAAGAAATTGTAAGATTAATAGTAAAAGAATATTGCCCAACAGCCCAGATAAGTAAAAGCAAATTAAAAATTTCTTAATCTAATGTTTTAAAAAAGCAAAAAAATAAATTATATCTTTTATGAAAAAAATATATAAATTAAGGCAATTACAAATATAGTATAAATTAATCTTTTTTGTTTAATAATATTTACGAAAGAGGTTGATTTATATGAAAAACAAAAAAAGACCAATACATTGTAATCATCACTTCGAAAAAGATGATACAACAAGTTCAGGCGAATTTATCTGCTCTTATTTTATTTGGATGACACCAAGTCAACAGAAACAAAGAGCAGAAGAATTAAATAAAATGACAAAGAAAAAATAAAAGACAGTCTGATTTATATCAGATTGTTTTTTTGTCATTGTAATTACAGAAATTTTGTAAAACAAGAATATATACAGTTTAATTGAAAAATGTATGGATAATAAAGGGAAAAAAACATCAAAGTGTTTACATAACAAAAAAAGTAGTGTATAATTAAAATAATTCCAAAAAAAGGAAATAAAAAAAGGAGGGAATTAAAATTGCTGAAATATGCAATGGCAGTTGTTTCTACAATTGTAATTGTGTTTAGCGGTACAACGCTAGGCATGATTTCAAATGCAGAAAGAATTGAGGAAACTCCATCTTTGGAAGGTTACTTTGGAGCTGAATGCGAAAATGCGTCTACAGCAACTGAAGAAAAGATGGAAGTATCTGTACCTGTAGCAACACCGTCGTATTCTACGGCGACTACGGTTACAGAACTCATAGTAACGACGACAGAAGCAACAACAACGACAACAAGTATGACAACTACAGAAGAGCTCACTGAAGAAGCGACAACGGAGGAAACGACGACAACAGAAGAAACATCATATGATGTAAATTCAAATGATGTTTTTTTGATAGCGTACGCTATGTCACGTGAGGCTGCGTATGGAGATTACACTGACGCGACATATGTTGGCAATGTTATCGTCAACAGAGTCAACGATCCGGATTTTCCTGATTCTGTTTCTGAGGTACTGTCCCAAGAAGGGCAATATCCCTGGGGAGTCTCTTTTTATGATGAAAATCTCATTTATGATGAATATTTTTATCATATTGCAGAAGACCTCTTGGCTGGAAATTGCCCATTGCCTACGAATGTTGTATATCAGGCAAGATTTCCACAGGGGAGTGGGACATATTGTACCCTTGGGGCCCACTTTTATTGCTACAAATAATGAGATAACTATTGTGGCAAACTTTTACGGCAGACAATGTATTTTGTCTGCCGTTTTTCTATTATAAAAGAATAATTTAAATCAAAGGTCAAAGAAAGTCAAAAAAATGTAAAAAAAGTATTGACATTTAAAAAAAACAGAGTATAATAAAAACATAAGGTCAAAGAAAGTCAAAGTCAAGAAAGGAGGATTACAATATGAGAATGTCTGATATGATAGAAGAATTTATAAAAGAATTATTCGAAGAAGATAACGATTACATCGAAATACAAAGAAACGACTTAGCAGAGCACTTCAATTGTGTACCATCACAAATAAACTACGTAATATCTACAAGATTCAAACCATCACAAGGTTATTATGTAGAAAGTAAACGTGGTGGAGGAGGCCATATAACAATAAAAAAAATAAATATAACAAAAAGTAACTACATAATGCATATTATATCAAGTATTGAAGACAGTATTTCTGCACAAGAAGTCGACATTTTCATAAGTAATTTGCTCTCTTATCAAATAATTACAGAAGAACAGGCTAAACTATTAAAGGTTGCAACAAGTGACAATGTTTTAGTAGTTCCACATCAATATAAAGATGAATTAAGAGCAAGCATTTTTAAAAATATGTTAATTAATTTAGTTTAAGGAGGTTGATTTATAATGTTATGTTCAAATTGTGGTAAAAACGAAGCAAATGTACGATATACAAGAATAATTAATGGAGAAAAAACAGAATTTGCACTATGTGAAGATTGTGCAAAAAAAATGGGGTTAGAAGATATTGATTTTAATATACCAATCAATTTTTCTAATTTTTTAAGCGACTTTTTTGAAGATGATAATTTATTACCAAGTTTTGCAAAAATAGAAAATGAAAGATGTCCAAAATGCGGTTTAACATATGATGATTTCGTTAATAATGGAAAATTCGGATGTGCCGAATGTTATGACACATTTTCAAATAAATTAGATTCTATTTTAAAAAATCTACATGGAACATCAAAACATATAGGAAGAAAGCCAAAAAATATTGTAAAAGCTATAGATACACAATCTACAAAAAAAGAAGCAAAAGCTAAAAAAACAGAAAAGAAAGTCGATGAAAAACAAGAAAAAATAAATAAACTAAATAAAGATTTACAAAAAGCAATAAAAGACGAAAGATATGAAGATGCAGCAAAAATCAGAGATGAAATAAAAAAACTACAATAGTTTAACTATTAGAAAGGGATGATATTAGATATGTCAAATTGGTATTTACAAAATGGAAAAGATTCTGATGTAGTAATTAGCTCTAGAGTAAGACTAGCAAGAAATTTAGTTGAATATAATTTTCCAAATAAACATTTAAAAGATGAGTCTAAAGAGGTATTAAATAAGCTTGAGGAAATTACTCCAAGTTTGGGTTATGGTCTTAAATTTTTAAAATTAGAAAATATGGATGATATCACAAAAATAAGTTTAATGGAAAAACACCTAATAAGCCCAGATTTTGCGATGAACAGTAAACCAAACAAAGCAATTATAATTAATGATGATGAAAATATATGTATAATGGTAAATGAAGAAGACCATCTTCGTATGCAAGTATTTAGCGCAGGCCTAGAGCTTGAAAATTTGGTTGGTCTTATGACTGAAATAGATGATAAACTAAGTGAACTTGTTAATTACGCATATAACGAAAAATATGGATATTTAACAGCATGCCCAACAAATGTAGGTACAGCAATGAGAATTTCCATAATGGTACATCTTCCAGCACTTACATTAACTGGAAATATAGGAAAAGTATTAAGAGCAGTTAATAATTTTGGAATGAGTATAAGAGGAATTTATGGTGAAGGAACTGAAAGCAAAGGCGATGTATATCAAATATTTAATAGTCAATCTTTAGGATTATCAGAAAAAGAAATTACAAAAAATGTAAAAACAATTACAGACAAAATAATAGAGCAAGAAAGACTAGCAAGAAAATACTTAACTAAAAAGCCAATGGAGCTTGAAAACAAAGTATATAGATCATTTGGTATATTAACAAATGCAAGAATATTATCATCAGATGAATGCAGAGGACTTATATCAGATGTAAAATTAGGTACAGATTTAGGAATAATAAATGAATTAAATGATCAAAAGGTCAAAAAAATAGAGCTTTATACAAAACCAGGAAATCTACAAAAAATAGTAGGAAACGAACTAAGCGGATTCGAGCGCGATATAAAAAGATGTGAAATCATTCGTCAAATACTAAATGAAAAATAAATTTTAAGGAGGGTTGTTTTATGACATATAAATTTACAAATAGAGCTGAAAAAGCTATACAAATAGCAAATGAAATTGCAGCAAACTTAGGTCACGATTATATAGGAACAGAGCACTTGCTATATGGTTTAGTTGAAGAAGGCACAGGCATAGCAAGCAAAGTTCTACAAAATCAAGGTATGACTTCAGAGAAAATTTTAGACGAAATAGAAGAGCTCATAGGAAGATCAGAAGAAGAAATAGATGAGCCAATGGGATTTACCCCAAGAACAAAAAGAGTTATAGAAAATGCTTTTTTAGAAGCTAAAAAAATGGAAAATGAATATATAGGAACAGAACATTTATTAATAGGAATTATGGTTGAAGGTGACAGTGTAGCTGTTAGAATTATGATGGATTTAGGAATTAATCCACAAAAATTATATAATGAAATTGTAAAAGTTTTAAGAGAAGGTGAATCAGATAGTAGCACTAGTACAAGATCTTCAAAAAATAGTGGAAGCTATAATTCTACACCAACACTAAATCAATATGGAACAGATTTAACAAAACAAGCAAGCGATGGTAAATTAGATCCAGTTATTGGTAGAAAGGACGAAATAGATAGAGTTATTCAAATTTTATCAAGAAGATCTAAAAATAATCCATGTTTAATTGGTGAGCCAGGTGTTGGTAAAACAGCAGTTGTGGAAGGTTTAGCAGAAAAAATTGTAGCTGAAGATGTTCCAGAAATGCTAAAAAATAAAAGAGTAGTTACACTAGATATTTCTAGTATGGTTGCTGGTGCAAAATATAGAGGTGATTTCGAAGAGCGTATAAAAAAATGCTTAAATGAAGTAAAAAAAGCAGGAGATGTTATATTATTTATAGATGAAATTCACACTATAGTTGGAGCTGGATCAGCAGAAGGTGCAGTTGATGCTGCCAATATTTTAAAACCACTTTTAGCAAGAGGTGAAATACAATTAGTTGGAGCAACAACTTTAAATGAATATAGAAAATATATTGAAAAAGATAGTGCATTAGAGCGTAGATTTAGCCCAGTTACAGTTCTTGAACCATCATCTGAGGATACCGTAAAAATTTTAAAAGGTATTAGAGATAAATATGAAGCACATCACAATGTAAAAATTACTGATGAAGCAATTGATGCAGCAGTTAAAATGTCTGTAAGATATATAACAGATAGATTTTTACCAGATAAAGCAATAGATTTAATAGATGAAGCTGCATCAAGAGTAAAAATGAAAACATATACAGTTCCAGATAATTTAAAAGAAATAGAAGAAAAACTAGAATCTTTATCTAAAGAAAAAGATGAAGCAATTCGTACACAAGATTTTGAAAAAGCAGCAAGCATAAGAGATAAAGAGCATACAACAAAAGAAAAATTAGAAAAAGAAAAGAAAAAATGGGAAAATAAAAATAGTAAAAGTGTTACAACATTAACAGAAGATGATATAGCTGAGGTTATTTCAAGTTGGACAAATATTCCTGTAAAGAAAATAACTCAAGATGAAAACGAAAAATTGAAAAATTTAGAGCAAACATTACATGAAAGAGTTATAGGACAAGATGAAGCTGTATCAGCAGTTGCAAAAGCAATAAGAAGAGGAAGATTAGGATTAAAAGATCCAAACAGACCAATAGGTTCATTCTTATTCTTAGGACAAACTGGTGTTGGTAAAACAGAGCTATCAAAAGCACTTGCAGAAAGTTTATTTGGAAATGAAGATGCAATGATAAGAATTGATATGTCTGAATATATGGAATCACATTCAGTAGCAAAATTAATTGGTGCGCCTCCAGGATATGTAGGTTTTGACGAAGCTGGTCAATTAACAGAAAAAGTAAGAAGAAAACCATATTCAGTAATATTATTTGACGAAATAGAAAAGGCACATCCAGATGTAATGAATATGTTACTACAAATATTAGATGATGGTCGTTTAACAGATAGCCAAGGAAGATCAGTAAACTTTAAAAACACAGTAATAATAATGACATCAAATGTAGGAGCACGCTTATTATCAGACAAAAAATCACTAGGATTTTCGGCAAATACAGACAAAAAACAAGAAGAAAATAAAGAATACGAAGATACCAAAAAAGAAGTAATGTCAGAGCTTAAAAAACAATTTAGACCAGAATTTATCAATCGTATAGATGAAATAATAGTATTCCATAAATTAGGTCAAAATGAAATAACTCAAATAATAGATATAATGCTAAAAAGAGTACAAAAAAGATTACAAGACCAAAACTACAAAATAGAAATAGACCAAACTGCAAAAGACCTAATAGCTAAAAGCGGAGTAGATGACAACTACGGAGCAAGACCACTAAGAAGAGCAATACAAAATTTAATAGAAGACAAAATAGCAGAAGCAATACTAGATGGAAAAATAAAACCAAACAAACCAGCCAAAGTAACAGCACAAGACGACAAAATACAAATAAGCTAATAAAGATAAGAAAAAATGACAACAGAAAAGTTGTCATTTTTTCGTGGGGTTTCAATGTGGGTTGTCAAAAAGAACCGTCCCCACTGACAACTGACAATAGTCCACGTTTTTCTATTAAATTTTAAAAAAACTATTAATAAACAATCTTCTATGATATAATTCAAGCAAAGGAGACGAAATAATGATTTTTTTAATAATATTAATAATTCTAATAATTTACTTTGCAAATAATAAAAAAAAGCAAACACAACCACAAACACAACAAATAGTAGAAAATCAAGAAGCAATTATTGAACCTGAATATTTAAAAAGTGAAGATCAAATAATTGAAGACATAATAAACCAAGAGCTTAAAAAAAATGATTATGATGGAAATGATATAAAAGCAGTAGAGCATAAAAGATTAAGATTAACGATAATTTTTTCAATTTTAAATTTTATATTTGTAGCTCTAATATTTTTTCATTTACCAAAATATGTGTATTTATTGGAAGTAATAAATGTATGGGTATATCTTTATTTTATGAAAAAATACAATACTGTGCAATACATAAAAAAAGAGCTAAAAGCACGACCTGATGATGAAATATCAGATATCGTATCAAGTATAATAGCAGGCGGAACTGTAAATAAAAATAAAAAATTTATAGTATCAATATCATGTGTGGTAATTTCAACATTATTGCCATTATTGATATTTATAAATCCAATAATATTTTATGAACCATATGAAGATGGATATTCTGTAAGGTTTTATGCAACTGGTTTAACAAATTCTAAAACAATAACAATTCCAGAAGAGCATAATGGCAAACCTGTTCTTGGAGTACGTGGAGATGCTTTTGCCAATATTTCATCTCTAGAAGAGGTAAATTTACCAGATACAATTAAAGAAATAAGAGGTAAAGCATTTAAAAATGATAAAAAATTAACAAATATTAAATTGCCAGAAAATCTTACATATCTTGGTGGAGGAGCTTTTAAAAATTGTAAATCATTAAAAAGTATAACAATTCCAAAAGGAGTAACTGAAATAAATGGAGAAACATTTGTAAATTGTGAATCTCTTGATAGTGTAGTATTACACGATGATATCACATCAATACATGGAGAAACATTTATAAATTGTATTTCACTAAGAGAAATTAATTTGCCATCTAAAATAACAGAAATAAGAGGAAATACATTTCAATATTGTAGCTCTTTAAGAAAGATTGATATTCCAACTGGAGTTGTAAGAATAGGAGGACATGCTTTTGAAGGATGTTCAGATTTAGAAGAAGTTAATTTACCATCAACACTAAAAGAAATTGGAAGTTCAGCTTTTAGAGAATGCAGTAGTTTATATGAGATTACTATACCAAAAAATACAACTTCTATTGCAGAAAACGCATTTAAAGACAGTCCGACAAATAAAAAGTATGATGGAGTAGGAAGAAATATAAGTGATGTTTGTAATAGTAATTATACAAAAAAACAAAACACTATAGTTGAAAATAATACTACAAACAATACTTCACAAGATATTATTAATCAAACACAGGATATAAATAAAAGAATGAATAACAGTTTAAATAATTTATATAAAAATCAACAATAAGGAGGAAAAATGGAACAGCCAAAATTTATCCATTTATTATATGTGCCAACAATGGCTTGTAATATGCAATGCAAATATTGTTATCTAGAAGATAACACAAAAGACGAAGATACAAAATATACACCTATTGAAACACTAGAATATGCGATTGATAAATTAAAAAAAGATAATATAGTTCCATATAACATATCTCTTCATGGAGGAGAAGTAACAGCTCTTAGCAAAAATGATTTTGAAGACTTAATTAAATTCATATCAGATTATTATAATACAAATAAAACCTTGATAGAAAACAATAATTTTAAAGTTGGAAAGCCACATATAAAAACAAATTTATATGATGTAGATAAACATTTAGAAACAATAAAAAAATATAATGTATCAATAAGCGGAAGCTTGGATTTACCATTTTCGTTACATGATAAGTTTAGAGTAACAAAATCAGGAAAATCAACATTACAAAAAATATTGCAAAATATTCAAAAATTAAGTGAGCTTCCAAACAGTAAAAAAGTGTCTGCAACAATATTTAAAGAGCATTTTGAATTAATAGATGAAATTATAAATGATATAAAATTTCTTGATGAAAATACACCTCTTGATATGAATGATTTTAATTTTATGATAGGATTTGACTATAATTCAAATGGATTACTAACACCGCTAACTGAAAATGAACAGGTCAAATTTTTTAATAGAATGCATGCAGAATTTGATAATACAAATCTAGATAAAGGCGTAAATGGAGCGTGGTTTAACGAGTTTGGACCTGAGTATTGTACAAATTGTGACAATTGCGGAGAAAAGTTCTTTTTATTAGAAAGAAATGGAGATATATATTCTTGTGTGCGTGGTCAAAAGCATAAAGAGTTTTACTATGGAAATATCTACAAAGATTCTGTAGAAAGAATAATGCAAACAGCTCGTATAAAAATATTTAATATGCATAATCAACTACCATTTAATGAAGAATGTGCAAATTGTGGATATTTATATTTGTGTAAAACTGGTTGTCCATTTGTTAAAAATGTATATAAAACTAATAAATCATATACTTGTAAATTACAACAAGATCTATATAAAAATAGAAATTACGAAAAAAAGGTTGATGGAGAAGCGGAATATGATTATATATCAAAAATGCATCCAGACATAATGGAAAAATATATTCCAAAAGCAAATAATGATGACGAAATTAGTTTAGAAAATTTAATAAAACAAGATTCAAAATTAAAATATATTTATGATGAAAAATCCTTTTTATTAAAAGTAGATGAGCAAGAATATTGGCTTAAATCTCAAATATTAAAAAATACAAGAGATATATTATATATAACTCCAGAAACAGATATTAAGCTATATATAAGAAAAAACATACTAGAAGAGCAAAGTTTATATCCACAAAATAATTCACTATACATAATGTTATTAAGTGGAGATTTAATAAAATATGGCGATGAAGGTAGAATAAAACAAAAACATGTAATGACACATCAAGTGTTCAAAAATGTACTAGAGCAAACAAAATCAGAAAAAGATGGTTTTTATTGTTTTGATTTAAAAGATTTATTATGTTTATATAGAAAATACATCTCAAAAGAAAATCCAAACAACATTTTTTTTACAACAAGCGATTTAAGAGATTATCATTACACAAAGCAAAAAAACAATGCTTATTATCACATAAAAGCAATAAATTTACCATTCCAAAACATAGAATTTTATTACCTAGATATGGAACAATAATAAAAAAACGGGGACGGTCCTTGAAATGTAAAATAATGGAATGTTAAAGTAAAAGTTTAATCTAAATACTACTCGAAAGAAAGGAATGAAATTAATATGAAGAATATAATACCAAAAACATACAATGAAGTAATTCGTAAAAAAAGATGTTATGATTTAACAACATACTATATAATATCTGATGAAATACTAGTTGAAATATATAACTTCTTAAGCTCTGGAAATGACTGTAGAATAAGTGCGACAAGAAATTTAATAGCACTTTATAGAGGAAAAAATATGGAAAAAAGTATACCTGTAACGCCAAAATTATCATCATTTGACGGAATAAATTTATCTAATTCAGATTTTATTATAATTCCTCATTATACATCAAGTAGTGGAGGATCTGGAGGCTCTTCTTCAAATAATAATAATAACAACAACAATAATAATAATGGCTAAAATTGGGACGGTCCTGCTAAATCCAGCTTAAGAGTAAGAAAAAAGCGGGGACGGTCCTTAAAAAAGAAAAATAATATAGCAAGGGGCAGGCAATTATGATAGTTGAGAAAATTCACAATAAAAGACTTAAAGAGCAAGGAATAAGTATTTGCTCAAAATATAAATCAAATGATACTATATTAGAGCGTAATACTGATAAAACAAAAGGAAATGATAATATACAAAATGGTATATGTTTAGAAAAAGATTATTATAAAAATAATAAATTATTAATAAAAGTTTTTAATTTTGATCCAAGAATTAAATATACATATATGTCAACAAATAATGGAGAAAATAATATTACTTGTCCAAATTGTGGTAACACAAGCAAAGAAAATGAAATAGAAGATGGATGTCCATACTGTGGAACAAATTATAATATTGAATACTCAGATAAATCGCTGGGAACGAAATATCATTATGACAGAGTGCTACAAGGAAGCAATTACAAAACGATAACATTAGTAATAGACATAATAATAAGTGCAATATTAGTTATTACATATATACTCAAGACTTGTAGAACATTTAATATATATGATATTTCTAAAATAATTATAGGAACGATAATTGTAAGTTTAATATTATATTATCTTTTTTATATAATAGATGCAGTAGCAGTGACACTTCCAATAAAAATATACAAAGATGCTCAAAACAAAAAGCAAATGAAATTTTGGAAAAGAATGGAATCAATTGGAATAGATAAAAAAACATTTTACAATAATGTAAATTACGAGCTACAAAATTATTATTATGGAGAAAATAGTGAAAATAAAAATATAATAGATTACGATATAATTGATTATATATCATTAGATGAACAAATAGTAAAAAATAAAAAGATTCTCGTTACAATTAAAGCACAAATAAGAGAGATTGTGCTAAATCAAGGCACAATAAGTGAAAAAATACAAAAAAGGACATTTACATTCGAAAAAAGCAATGAGCAAATACTAGACTTAAAAGCAGGAAGCAATATAATAAGTTGCCATAATTGTGGAGCCTCAATAGATGTAACAAAAAGTAAATGTGATTATTGTGGAACAAAAATCAATGGATATCAACAATGGTATTTAAAATATGACTACAAAAGCTAGAATGGGATAACTCCAGAAGTAAAAGAAGTAATAAAAAAATATATTGAAATTGGACGATAATGGATAAGAGCTATATAGCTTTTGTCCTACATTGATGTATGAAAGGAATATACTATGAGTATAAATTTTGAAAAAATATGCAATAATCTAAGTTTAGGCAACATAATTGAAAATGCAGAAAAAATTAATGGCGGAATTACTAATCAGATGTATAAAGTTCAAACTACCAAAGGAAAATTTGCAATAAAAATTATTAACAAACATCGTATTCAAAAAAGTAAAAATATACTAAAAAATATTGAGTTTTCAGAACAAATTGCTACAATAGCTAACTTAAATAATATAAATTCAATTCCAGCAATTAGATTTAACAACAAATATGTCCAGAATATAGATGACGAGTATATTTTAGTATATAAATGGTATGATGGTAAAATACTTTTGACAAAAGAAATTGATATAGAAAAAGTAAAAATAATAGCAAATATGCTTGCAAAATTACATAAAATAGTGCCAAAGTCTGATATAAAATCAGAAAAATATACAAAAATAGATTATAATATATACTACCAAAAATTAAAAAATACCAATGATTATTGGTCAAGAGATTTTATCGAAAAATTTAATATATTAAATGAAATATATGATAAGGTCTATTATAATTACAGTAAATTATCAGATGAAAAATCATACATACATAAAGATCTTAATAGAAAAAATATAATGTGGAATAGTAGTACACCATATATAATAGATTGGGAAACCGCAACAATTGGAAACCCAAGTATTGATTTTTTCAATTCAGCGTGGTTTTTAACTGCTGATGCGGACGAAGAAAAATATAAAGCTTTTGCCAATTCATACTTTGAAACAAATAAATTTAAAGATAATATAAATATTTCTGCATATTCAGCAATCATTGAAGAATGTAATTGGTTAGAATTTAGTTTAAAGAGAGCATTAGCAATACAAAGCAATGATGTAGATGAAATTAACTTAGGAAAAAATTCTATAAATGATAGCTTAACTGAGATTGTAAATTATTATAAAAAAATTCCTATGATGATAAAAATTTGCACAAACTATTGTGAATTATAAAAATGATACAATGTAATATTTTATTTGCTCTAAAAATAATATACAATTAAAAGTATATTATAAAATAACCAAAAATCACTTTACAAAAATATATTAAGTTATATATAATAAGGATATAATAAATAAGAAAGGTGTTGATACAAATGAAAGAAGATATAAAAAACGTATTGTTAATGGGGCTAGGAGCAATATCATTAACAGGAGAAAAAGCAAGTGAAATAAAAAAAGAATTATTAGAAAAAGGTGAAGCTTTATACAAAGAAGGCTCTATAAAAAATGAAGAGCTAAAAAGAGACATTAAAGAAAAAATAAAAGACAACACAAATATTCAATATACAAGTGTAACAAAAGAGGATTTAGTTGATATTATAAGCTCTATGTCAGATGAAGAAAAAGCTGAACTTACAGAGCTACTAAAATCAAAAAAAGAAAATAACACAGAATGTAAGGATGAAAAATGTGGTTGCGAATCTTCAAATGATAGTGAAGAAGAAAAACAAAACGAAAATAATGATTAATCTTAAGAAAAAAATTAGAAAAAGGTAGATAATATGAACGAAAAAACAAGGTTTATAGAAATCATTTCGATACTAAAAAATAGTGCATTAATAAGAGGTTTCACACCACAAAAGTTGTGTGAAACCATTATAAAATTAGGACCAACATTCATAAAAATAGGCCAAATTATGTCTAACAGATATGACTTATTGCCTAAAGAATATTGCGATGCACTAGCAAATTTAAGAGCAAATGTAACACCAATGGATTTTAAAGAAGCCAATCAAATATTAAAAGAAGAATTTGGAAATCCAAATGAAATATTTCAAAATATATCAAAAAATTGTATAGGTTCAGCTTCAATAGCACAAGTACACAAAGCAAAATTGAAATCTGGAGAAGATGTAGTAATAAAAGTTCAAAGAAGAAACATATATGAAATTATGTCAACAGATGTAAAATTATTTAAAAGAGCTATACGATTATTACATTTAAATTTATTAATTAAAATAGTCGATTTAAACAGTGTTTTAGATGAAATGTATAATGTTGCAAAAGAAGAAATGGATTTTGAAATAGAGGCAAAAAATCTTGAGGAATTCAGACAAAATAATTGCGACGTTGTATATATAGGTGTACCAAAAGTATATAAAAGTTTAGTAACAAAAAAAGTTTTAGTTATGGAATACGTAGAAGGTATAAATGTAACAGATAAACAAGAATTACTAAATAGTGGCTATGACTTAGAAGAAATAGGGTTAAAGCTTGCAAATAATTATATAAAACAAGCATTAGATGATGGATTCTTCCACGCAGACCCACATCCAGACAATATGTGCATACGTGAAGGTAAAATAATGTTTTTAGATTTAGGAATGATGGGAAGACTAAGTTCAAGAAATAAGCAATTATTAAAAAACGCAATGAATGCAATAGTAGCAAATGATACAACAGAGCTAGAGCGCATATTATTAAATATATCAACAACAACAGGTTCAATAAATCATATTAAATTAAGAAATGAAATACAAAAAATTTTGGATAAAAATGTAAACGAAGATATTGAAAATATAAATATAGTTGAATTTATGAGTAGTGTAAGCAAAGTATTAAGAGAAAATAATATAAAACTAGACAAAAATATAACATTACTAATGAGGGGAATATGCGTAATAGAAGGAACGCTAGAGCTAATTAGTCCAAACATTAATCTAATAATGGTATTTGAAAACAAAATACGAGAAAATACGTTTGACAATGTTTTTTCAAAGGGAACATTAATGAACACAGGAAGAAATATAGTATCTGGAGTAAATAGCTTAGGTGAATTACCAACAGAGCTATTAAGTTTCGTAAAAGATATAAATAGAGGCGAAACAAAAATAGACATTGAAATGGCAAATTCAGACAAGCAAGTAGATAAACTAGAAAAAATGTTACATCAACTAGTAATAGGATTACTTGATGCAGCTGTATTATTAGGAGCGTGTATGGTAGATAACAAAATACTAAGAGCAATATATATAATATTAGGGACAATTTTTACAATATGGCTGTTTATTCAAATGGCCAAAGACCATTTTCATTCAGGATATTAATAAACAAGGGAACAACCTTGTTTATTTTAATTTTTGGATAGTGAAAAATAGGCAAAAAATTTTATAAGAAAATATAATCAATACTTGATAATAAAGCTAAAACAAAATATAATGTTGAAACTAGATGAAAAGTGTTATATAATATCAAATGTTAAAATAAAAAATAAATAAGAGGACGGTTAAAATGCAGAAAATTACAGAGATGAAAAGTGAAGACTTATTTAAATTTGTTGAAAATTTTATAAATGTAAAAATAGTAAAAAGTGGTGGAATAGTAAAAATATCATATTTTGAATTAAAAATAAAAATGAATATGGATGAAGAAGATATAGATAGATTTTTAAAATGTAGTAAAATAATTTTAGAAGACCAAAACTATAATGTATATCTATCAGGAGAGGAATTTGAATACGAAGGTAAAAAAAATAAGGTTGAAAACAATGAATTTTTAGTTGCAATAAAAATTGCATAATGAGAAAGTATAATTGAATGCAAAATAGATGGTACCTAGAAAACCATCTTATTTTATAGATAATAAACTACATAAAAGGTTGACACGATAGAGATTATTTTGGAATTATGTAAATATAAGTGTTTAAATAGAGATAGTAAATAATTATTAGTTTCGAGTATATTTAGCAAATTATATTGAAATGTAGAGTATTTTCATATGAAATCACATAAATTTCTAAGTTTATGCTGATAATAGTAAAACTATTAAGGGGGAGGAAATATGTTCAAATTAGTATCAAATTATAAGCCAACAGGTGATCAACCACAGGCAATAGAATATCTATCAAAAGGAATACAAGAAGGAAAGAAATTCCAGACGCTTCTAGGAGTTACAGGCTCTGGAAAAACATTCACAATGGCAAATATAATACAAAAAGTTCAAAAGCCAACACTAATATTAGCTCATAATAAAACACTAGCAGGACAATTATATAGCGAATTCAAAGAGTTTTTCCCGCGGAAATAGTGTTGAGTATTTTGTGTCATATTATGACTACTACCAACCAGAAAGCTATATTCCATCATCAGATACATACATAGAAAAGGATGCATCTATAAACGATGAAATAGATAAATTAAGACATTCAGCAACATTATCACTATTCGAACGAAAAGATGTAATAATAGTAGCATCTGTGTCATGTATATATGGTTTAGGAGACCCAATAGATTACCAAGGAATGATGTTATCATTACGTCCAGGAATGGAAAAGGCAAGAAATGATGTAATGAAAAAACTAGTAACAATGCAATATTCAAGAAATGAACTAGACTTTAAAAGAGGAACATTCAGAGCAAAGGGGGATGTACTAGAAATATATCCATCATCACAAAGTGAATCAGCAATAAGAGTTGAATTTTGGGGAGATGAAATTGAAAAAATACACGAAATAAATCCACTAACAGGGAAGAGCATAGGGCTTCGCTCTCATGTGCTAATACCACCAGCATCACAATATGTAACAAGCAAAGAAAAGCTTGAAAAAGCTATTGTTACAATAGAAGAAGAGCTTAAAGAAAGAGTAGCATATTTTAAATCTCAAAACAAATTGATAGAAGCACAAAGAATAGAGGAGCGTACAAATTTTGATATAGAAATGATGAAAGAAACCGGATTTTGCCAAGGAATAGAGAATTATTCAAGACACATAAGTGGAAGACCTGCAGGAAGTCCACCATACACATTATTTGATTATTTTCCAAAAGACTTTTTACTATTAATAGATGAATCTCATGCAACAATTCCTCAAGTAAGAGCAATGTACAATGGGGATAGGGCAAGAAAGGAGTCATTGGTAAATTATGGTTTTAGACTTCCATCAGCATTTGACAATAGACCACTAACATTCCAAGAATTTGAGCAAAGAATTAATCAAGTAGTATTTGTAAGTGCAACACCAGCTGATTATGAAAAAGAGCATAGCAAAGATAATGTTGTAGAGCAAATAATAAGACCAACTGGTTTATTAGATCCCAAAATAGAAGTAAAACCAGTAACAAATCAAATAGATGATTTAATAGAGCAAATACACGAAACAGTAGATAAACAAGAAAGAGTACTAGTAACGACACTTACTAAAAAAATGGCAGAAGATTTAACAGCATATTTGGCCAGTCTTGATATAAAAGTAAAATACATGCATTCAGATATAAAAGCTCTTGAAAGAATGGAAATAATTAGAGATTTGCGTTTAGGAGTTTTTGATGTACTAGTAGGAATTAACTTATTAAGGGAGGGGCTAGATATACCAGAAGTATCATTAGTAGCAATACTAGACGCAGATAAAGAAGGTTTCTTACGTTCAGAAAGATCATTAATACAGACAATAGGTCGTGCAGCCAGAAACACAGAAGGTCATGTAATAATGTATGCAGACGAACTAACCGATTCAATGGAAAAAGCAATACACGAAACAAACAGAAGACGTGAAATACAAATGAAATACAATGAAGAGCACGGAATAATACCACAAACAATAAAAAAATCAGTAAGAGATGCAATAAGTGCAAAAATAGTAGAAGAAGCATCAACACAATATAATCTAGATAAAGACACAAACATACAAGATGTAATAAACAAATTAACAGATGAAATGTTAAAACACGCAGCAGCAATGGAATTTGAAAAAGCAGCAGAATTAAGAGACAGAATAAAAGAGCTGGAAAAATTGGTATAAATAAAAATAGTTTAGCACATGACGGCTAAACTATTTTTATTTATACCAGAAAAAACATAATAAGTTGACACGCATAAGGTTATGAATGAAATAAAGTAACGTAATAAGTTGACACCATAGAGATTATTTAAGAATTATGTCCACACAAGTGCCAAAAATTCAATATGAAATAAACTATAAAAGTATATAGAAGATAAATTCAATTATTGTAAAAATAAAAATTGACAAAAGAATAATACTACTATATAATAAGAAAATCATAAAGAAAGGAGAATTAACCTATTTTGTGTACGTAAAAACCAAGGCCTTCTATATAAATATAATGAAGGCATACAAAAAGGAGGTAGACTATGTCTAACTTTTCCGATTTGGAATTGAGTCACGACTTTATACCGAAAGTTGGAATCTTATTACCTAACGGAAGATTTGAATCCAATGAAGGACAAGGTCATGCCAAGCACGCAATGGCAATATGCCAGAGATTAAAAATCGATATTCCAAGCCACATTAATCCGGACGATTTTTTAATAATGTCTGGAGCAGCAATGATTGCAACATATGATGCTTTCAAAAAAAAGCAAATCAAAATTGCAAAAAACAATCCACATTACACTGAAATGGCAAAAATCATTGATTTGTATGTAAAACAGGGATTTAAATTAATTGAAGGCTGGGAAATAAATATTGATTATCAAATGGCATTAGACAGAGCACTAAAACTTGAAAACAAAACAATAATCGAAGAAACCATAATAATTAGAATATCACAATATCAAGGAGGCAATTGCAATGTATAGAGGAAAACTGGGATTTATTATAAATGATACATTTTTCCCTATTACAGGAAGAGGACACGACCATACAGCAATGGAAATTATTAATTCTAAAGGGTGGTTGAGCGAATTCCACAAGTATAAACGTTCTGACCCGAAGGACTTTTTAATTTTCCAGAAAGGAGCAATTCAATTGGGGAGCTCCGGAATTTCAAATCAAATAATATATTATTCGTTAAAGCACTCAAGATCTGATATCGAAAAAATTCAGCAGAAATATAATCTGCATATGTACAAAGTAATTGTATACTAAGCAGCAATAGGAGTAGCTACACGGAAGGCATATTTGAGTAAAATCAGGTGTGCCTTTTTTGTTTAAAATTAACACATCCAAACTATTGTTTTATATAAAAAATTATTGTATAATACATAAAGTATTTGTAGAAAAATAAAACATATATCTACAAAATTCATAAGGGGGCAATTCTATGAATGACAAAATAGTAATAAAAGGTGCGAAAGTACATAATCTAAAGAATATAAGCCTAGAAATACCAAGAGATAAATTAGTTGTAATAACAGGACTTTCCGGCTCTGGAAAATCATCACTAGCATTTGATACACTATATGCCGAAGGTCAACGAAGATATGTAGAAAGCTTATCATCATATGCAAGACAATTCTTAGGATTGATGGAAAAACCTGATGTAGAATCAATAGATGGATTATCTCCAGCTATTTCAATAGATCAAAAAACAACATCAAAAAATCCAAGATCTACAGTTGGAACTGTAACTGAAATATATGATTATATTCGTTTATTATATGCAAGAATTGGTATACCACATTGTCCCAAATGCGGTAAAAAAATAGAAAAGCAATCAATAGATCAAATAATAGATAATATAATGAACTTAAAAGAAGGAACAAGAATACAAATATTAGCTCCTGTAATAAGAGGTCGAAAAGGTGAATACAAAAAATTACTGGAAGACTTTCAAAAAGAAGGATTTGTAAGAGCTAGAATTGATGGCGAAGTATATGAATTATCTGATGACATAGATATTGACAGAAAGAAAAAACACACAATAGAGCTAATTGTAGATAGACTTGTTATAAAAGAAGATATACGAGGTCGTTTAACTGAATCTGTTGAAACAGCTTTAAAACATGCTAATAATTTGGTAGGAGTAGATGTTGTTGGAGGAGATCCACTTTTATTTAGCCAAAATTATGCATGCCCAGATTGTGGAATAAGCTTTGAAGAGCTAACACCACGTATGTTTTCATTTAATAATCCATTTGGAGCGTGTCCTGAATGCTCTGGTATAGGATATGTAATGAAAATGGATGAAGATTTAATAATACCAGATAAAAATAAAACATTATATGATGGCGTAAAAGCTTTTGGTGCAAGTACAATGAAAAGAGGCGACACCATGGCAAAAATGTATTTTGAAAGTATTGCTAAAAAATATGATGTTGATATTAAACAACCAATAAAAAAGCTTCCTCGTAAGTTCTTAGAAAAGATATTATATGGAACAGGTGATGAAGAAATAGATTTTAAATATAAATCATCAGCTGGAACACGAAAATTTACAGCACCATTTGAAGGTGTAATACCTACATTAAATAGAAGATACCAAGAAACAAAATCCCAAGGTATGAGAGACTTTTATGAAATGTATATGAGTAGTAGTCATTGTGATGCTTGTAATGGTTCAAGATTAAAACCAGAAAGTTTAGCAGTAACAGTAGGTACAAAAAACATAAATCAATTAACAGATATGCCTATAAATAAAATAAAAGAATATTTAAATAATTTAAAACTAAATAAAACACAAGCTATGATATCAGAGCTAATACTAAAAGAAATAGACCAAAGACTTCAATTTTTAATAGATGTAGGACTGGAATATTTAACATTATCAAGATCAGCAGGAACTCTATCAGGAGGAGAAGCTCAACGTATTCGTTTAGCAACACAAATAGGCTCTGGACTAACAGGAGTATTGTATATATTAGATGAACCAAGTATAGGTCTACATCAAAGAGATAATGAAAGACTAATAGCAACACTAAAAAAATTAAGAGATTTAGGTAATACTGTAATAGTAGTAGAGCATGATGAAGATACAATGTATGCAGCAGATCAAATAATAGATATAGGACCAGAAGCGGGTGTTCACGGCGGAAATGTAATAGCACAAGGTACAGCAGAAGAAATAAAAAAGGTACCAGAATCTATTACAGGACAATATTTAAGTGGTAAAAAGAAAATAGAAGTACCTAAAAAAAGAAGAAAATCAAATGGAAAATGTATTCAAATAGTAAAAGCATCAGAAAACAATTTAAAAAATATAAATGTGAAAATTCCATTAGGACAATTTGTATGTGTAACTGGTGTATCTGGATCAGGAAAAAGTACATTAATAAATGAAATACTATATAAAACAGTTGCAAGAGATTTAAATGGTGCTAATGAAAAGCCTGGTAAATGTAAAGAAATAAAAGGATTAGAAAACATAGATAAAATAATAAATATAGACCAATCACCAATAGGAAGAACACCAAGATCTAATCCAGCGACATATACAGGTGTATTTGATAGTATAAGAGATATATTTGCAAGTACAAATGATGCAAAATTACGTGGATTTGACAAAGGACGATTTAGCTTTAATGTAACAGGTGGTAGATGTGAAAATTGCAATGGAGATGGATTAATAAAAATTGAAATGCACTTTTTACCAGATATATATGTTCCTTGTGAAGTTTGTAAAGGAAAAAGATATAATCACGAAACATTACAAGTTAAATATAAAGGAAAAACAATATCAGATGTATTAGAAATGACAGTAGAAGATGCGTTAAAATTCTTTGAAAATATTCCTAAAATAAAAAACAAAATCCAAACATTATATGATGTAGGATTAGGATATATAAAACTAGGACAACCATCTACTACATTATCAGGAGGAGAAGCTCAACGTGTTAAATTAGCTACAGAGCTATCTAAAAAAGCCACAAGAAAAACATTATATATATTAGATGAACCAACAACAGGATTACATATAGCTGATGTCCATAAATTAGTAGATATATTGCAAAGACTAGTAGATACCGGAAATAGTATAGTAGTAATAGAGCATAATTTAGACTTAATAAAAACAAGTGACTACATAATAGACTTAGGACCAGAAGGTGGAGAAGCGGGAGGAACAATAGTCGCTACCGGAACACCAGAAAAAATCGTACAAGCAGAAGAATCATATACTGGAAAATTTTTAAAACCATATTTAAAAAAGTAAAAATTGAATAGTAACATCATTAATCAAAAAATCACATACCTAGTCTTTTAAATACATTTTAGCTTAATTCCCTAAATAAAAAAATTATAATAAAATAAAAAGAGCATTTAGTGCAGAATATCCGCTTCTAAATGCTCTATATTTTATTTAACTATTCTTCTGAAGTATTTTCAGAGTTTTTATTACCATTCTTATTACCTTTTTTCTTTTTAGACATATAAAACACCTCCGTTCATACGAATATTTTGCACAAGACTTTGGAAAATATACATAATTTCTATTCAGAAGTAACAAAATAACTTGAAAAAGAATATATGTATGGTATAATTTGTAAAGCAAAAAGGACAGAAAAAGTAGAAGTACAGTAAAAAATCTCTAAAAGTCAAACTTCAATTTTTTATCCTGTCCAAAAATTAAGGAGGAATGATTGAAAAATGAGTTATACATATATAAACAGAAAATTAGAAGAATTTAATAAATCTATTGAAAATAAAAAAATAGCTATAATAGGTATTGGAGTTAGTAATATTCCTTTAGTTGAATATTTTAGTAAGCATAATGCTAATGTTACTGTATTTGATAGAAAAACATTAGATAAATTAGATGAAAAAGCAATTGAAATTATAAAAAAATATAATATAGATTATTCATTAGGAGAAAATAATTTAAGTAAGCTTAAAGGATTTGATTATATATTCAGATCACCAAGTTGCAGACCTGATACAAAAGAGCTTGTAGAAGAAGCAAATCGCGGAGCTATTATTACATCTGAAATAGAAATGCTTATAAAATTATGTCCTGGAACAGTAGTTGGTATAACTGGTAGTGATGGAAAAACAACAACAACAAGTCTTACATATGCAATATTAAAAGAAAAAGGATATGATTGTTATTTAGGAGGAAACATTGGTATACCATTATTCACAAAATTAAATGAAATGACTCCTGGGTCTATAGTTGTATTAGAGCTTAGTAGTTTCCAATTAATGAATATGGAAGTAAGTCCTAAAATATCTGTTATTACTAATATATCTCCAAACCACTTAGATATTCATAAATCTTATCAAGAATATATAGATTGTAAAAAGAATATATTTTTACATCAATCTTCAGATGGTATACTTGTTCTTAATGCAGACAATGAAATAACAAGCAAAATGAAGTCAGAAGCTAATGGAAAAGTTATAATGTTTAGTAGTAAGCAAAAATTAGATAATGGTGTTATATATGATAACAAAACAATAAAATTCTGTGAAGATGGATTAAGAAGACATGTTATAGATGTAAAAAATGTTAAATTAAGAGGGGTTCATAACTACGAGAACATTTGTGCGGCTATTGCTGCAACCGCTTCTTTAGTAGATATAGATACACAAATAAAAGCAATTTCAGAGTTTTCAGGAGTTGAGCATAGATTAGAATATATAAGAACAATAAATGATGTTAAATGGTATAACGACTCAATAGGAACAAGTCCATCAAGAACAATAGCAGGATTGAATTCATTTGACGAAAAAATAGTCTTAATAGCAGGAGGATATGATAAACACTTAGACTATACACCTATAGCTAAGCCAATAGTAGAAAATGTATCTGCATTAGTACTAGTAGGAGCAACAACAGAAAAAATATATGAAGCAGTAACAAAAGAGCTAAAATCTCAAAATAAAGAAATGCCAATAGTAAAATGTCAAACCTTAGAAGAAACAATAAAAATAGCAAATCAACTTGCGAAACCAGGAGAAGTAGTATTATTCTCACCAGCAAGTGCAAGTTTTGATATGTTCAAAAATTTTGCAGAAAGAGGAAATATTTTTAAGCAATTAGTAAATGCAATTTAATTTTAAATAATAAATAAGTAAGAAATTAGCATTCACATAATACTAATAATTATATAAATATAGGTTAAACTAGAGATGAACTTAAAATTCATCTCTTTTTGTTTTTATAAAGTAAGACAAAGATTCTTCTTAAATTAGAAAATCACGATTTTTTATATTTAAACATATACTATGTTAGGAGGTATAGTATATGTTTAACAATGAATACGAAAATTATATGAGAAGTGTTCTTGGGTATCCGATTTCTAATGATATAAGTACATACAATTTGTATAACAATAGTAGTAATCAATCATTTGATTATAATGATGGTTCAATGTATAGTTCAAGCAATTCTTATTTTCCGTATAGATCTGATAATATAGTTTATAATGATACTAGCAAGTATGAAGAGCTATATCCGGAAATATACAAAATTTTAAAACCTATGATTAGTAAAGTATGTGATACTCCGAGTCGTAACGATTTTTCTAGTGAGACACTAGAAATTATGGCAAATGAAATTTATACTAATATTGAACAGGATATAGATGTAGTAAATATTAATGTTAATACTTCATCTGCTAAAGAAGCGGAATATAATAAAAATGAAAATTTATCTAGAAATAGTAATATGAAAGTTACTAAATCTGATACTAAGAATGAGGAGACAAGGCAAGGTTGTTGTGGAAATCCTATGCTTAAAGATTTAATTAAAATTATGATTATTCAACAATTATTGCAAGGAAATAAACCACCTCGTCCACCAAGACCACCACATCCACCAATGCCAGGGCCAGGTCCTATGCCACCACATCCACCAAGACCTCCATATAGAGGATTGGAAAATCCTGACATATATGGCAATAATTACAGCTCTAGTCAATCATATCCATATTATAATAATTAATTTAAAATTAAAAAGATATACAAAAATTTGCTTGTATATCTTTTTTAGTATTACACAAAATAAAAATAGTAAACAAAAATGTTTATTAATTTTATGTATGGTATGCAAGCAATAACAAGTACTGTTTGTCATACCGTCAAATGAAAGGAAAGTTTTTATTATGAAAGTTAAAGATTGTATGTGTGATAGTGTAGTTTGGTTAACTCCAGAAACATCTGTTTGCGATTGTGCAAAATTAATGTGTGAACAACATATAGGAAGTATTCCTGTATGTGATAAAAATCAAAATGTAGTTGGTCTTGTAACAGACAGAGATATCCTTTTAAGAACAGTAGCTTGCAACAAAGATATACACACTACTAAATTAAGTGATATAATGACAACAAATGTTTGCTGTTGTGATGCAAACAATGATGTAAATCAAGCAACAAAATTAATGTCAGAAAATCAAGTAAGAAGAATACCTGTAGTTGACAACAACAAAATAGTTGGAATATTAACATTAGGAGACTTAGCTAAAAATGAAGATATAACAAATCAACAAGTTGTAAATACTTTTGAAAATATATGTAACTGCAACCATAAAAATGCCGAATAAAAAGCAGTAACTAAAACAGAGACGGTTCTAAAAAAATCAGGACCGTCCCAAAATTTATGTTAATGGGTTGTCAATGGGGACGGTTCTTTTTGACACACTAATAAAATTTTAAATGAATAAAAAAGTTTAAATAGAATAAAATAGTACTGGTGATATACATATGATGATTAATGTAAAAGATATAAAAAAGATAATTTATAAAATACTGATACTTGTTTTAACAATAGCTTTAATATGCTTAGGTTTTAAGCTGGCTATATTTTATATGCCATTTTTAATAGCTTTTGTGTTGTATTTACTTATAGAGCCGATAATAAGATTTTGTATGAATAAATTTCATTTTAAAAGAAAGACAAGCAGTTTGCTTATTTTAATACTAGTTCTATCTATTATAATTGGATTGTTAGTGTGGGGGATAGTAACTATAATTTCAGAATCGTCTAATCTTCTTAGTAATCTAAATGAATATGTGAATATAATACAAAATTTTGTTAATGAAAAGACAACAAAATTTGATTTTAGTAAAGTTCAACTTTCTCAAGAGCTAACAAGTATAATAAATAGCTCTAGTCATGACTTAATAAGTCATATTTCTGAAATCGTCAAGAACTTTCTTACAGGAGTTTTAACAAAACTTACATCATTACCTACAATAGGCTTTTATATTGTAATAACAATAATGTCATTATATTTTATAAGTACAGATAAAATATATATGATAGACCAATTAGAGCATCATTTACCACGAACTTGGGTGAGGTCAATAGCAACTCATGTAAATGGAATAGCTAAATCATTAGGTGGATATTTAAAAGCTCAAGCAATATTAATACTAGTATCATTCATTATCTCTTTAATAGGATTATATATATACAGTTGGGTAGGCTTTAATATAAAGTATCCGCTTCTAGCAGCATTAGGAATAGGATTTATAGATGCATTACCTATACTAGGCTCAGGAACAGTAATGGTACCTTGGGCAATAATATCAGCTTGTAAAGGAGACCTTACATTAGGAATAGCAATATTAGTATTATGGTTAATAATGTCTGTTATAAGACAAATAATAGAGCCAAAAATAGTTAGTGGACAATTAGGAGTCCACCCAATATTTACACTAGTAGCAATGTACACAGGATTCAAATTTTGTGGAATATTAGGATTATTTGTAGGTCCTATTATACTAATAGTATTAAAAAATATTTTTGAAAACAGAATAGATAAAGGATTAGTAAAATCAATAATAGAATGAAAATAGTATGAAATAACACCATAGAAGCGGAAAGATATGCCAAAAAGAACCGTCCCCATTGACAAAGTTCCATTTGAGCAACTACTTGTTGAAGATATTAGAAAGGAATTAGAAGAAGAATATTTAAACTAAAAAAAAGAAACCTCTTGCGAGGAAAAGAAACGTTTTTCTTTTTAGACTAGGAATCAAAGAACAGTGTCGTTGTCTTTGAGAGGCATAAACTGATCGAACTTGGTTCTTACAACCGCATTCCATCCATTGCCTTCCATATTAGAAATGAGGATTCTGTAGTTGCTGTTATTGCCGAAAACGGCTTTTACCTGTTCCAGAGTCATCTTTTCGCCCTGATAATACCAGCCGGACACATTCTTTCTGTCTCCTGTGAGAGTTTGGCCGTCGATAACGGTTACGGTTCTGTCGAAGAAACAAAATCCGAAACAATTATCGGGCAACTCAACTTTCTTAACATCACGCTCAGCAATCTCTTCAACAGAAGCTTCGCTGACAAAAAGTCCCGGATACAGAAATTCTACATAGTGCTTTAACATAGATGTTCTCCTAATCTTTTAGCTCATTACTAGAATACCAGTACTGATTACTAAAATGGTACATTTATTATATTTCGCTGTACCCACGAATATTAATTATATTATACTACGAATCAACATAAAAAGCAATAGTCAATGGGGACGGTCCTGATTGACAACCCTTGCCAACTCTAAACATACAGAGCAAGTCATAATAAAATATAGTAAGGACGTGCATTTTTACTATATTTTATTATGACTGGACTCTTAAAGATTTTCAGTTTTAACATAACTAGAATCAGGCGGATAAACATAAGGATTTTCTGGACAATCTGTTTTATTTATCTTTGTTATTTTCAACACAGGAATTTCAGAATGATAATATCCTTTTGTAATAGTACCTTCAATTTCCACCCAAGTTCCATCAGCATAAGTAGATGAGTTATCTAAATTACATAAAAAACCAACAACAACAGTTTGGGCTTGCGTATCAGAAACTCTCGATACAATCATTTCTCGTCCTAACACAAATTGATTTTCATTAAAGTCATACAGCCTATACACAAATCCAGTAAATTTTATTTTTTTCCCTAAATAAGCATCTATATTTTCATGGCAAGTTTTCAAAACATTAGTATAATTATTAGCCGAAATCTCTGTAACATCCGAAGCTTTTATATCATCATTAACAAAATTAGCTTTTGAACTATTGGCCAATGTATAAATTCCAAATATTATAGAAAGAATAACAACAGCAGCTAAAATCCATATAATTATTTTTTTTAATTTTGATTTATTTAGACTCAAATTACAAATAAACATATATTAGTTACCTCTTTCAAATTAATTTTTAATAAATTTTATGTTTTATATAAAAAAAATATGATTTTTGTTGCGTAAAAATATTTTTAGTGATATAGTACAGAAAGATAAAAACTTAATACACACAAGACGTAAAGGAGAAAAAGTAATGGGTATAATCAAAAAATTATTTAATTATAGTGAAAAAGAAGTAAAAAGAGTTATGCCATTGGTAGAAAAAATAAATGGTTTAGAAAGCTCTATGAAAGAATTGACAGATGCAGAATTACAAAATAAGACAACAGAATTTAAAGAAAGATTAAGTAATGGAGAAACTCTAGATGATTTATTACCAGAAGCTTTTGCTGTTGTAAGAGAAGCTGCTGTTAGAGTTTTAGGTATGAGACCTTTTGATGTACAATTAATAGGTGGTATCATACTTCATCAAGGTAGAATCGCCGAAATGAAAACTGGTGAAGGAAAAACATTAGTCGCAACATTACCAGCATATTTAAATGCTTTAACAGGTGAGGGTGTTCATGTAATTACAGTTAATGATTACTTAGCTAAATATCAAGGAGAAATGATGGGAAACCTATATAAATTCCTTGGAATGACAGTTGGTATAATTGTAAATGAAATGAAACCAAATGAAAAGAAAGAAGCATACGCTTGTGACATAACATATGGAACAAATAATGAATATGGATTTGATTATCTAAGAGATAACATGGTTATATATAAAGACCAATTAGTTCAAAGAAAACTAAAATATGCTATTGTCGATGAAATCGATAGTATTTTAATAGATGAGGCTCGTACACCACTTATTATATCTGGTAGAGCAAATAAATCTTCAAACTTGTATTCTAAAGCAGATTCTTTTGTTAGAAAATTAACACCAAAAGTTATAGTAGAAGAAGATGTTAAAAATGTTGAACAAGCAGAAGATAATGAAAAATATGATTATATAGTAGATTTAAAAGCAAAATCTGCAACATTAACAGATAAAGGTGTTAAAAAGGCTGAAGAAGAATTTGGATTAGAAAACTTCAATGACCTAGAAAACTCAGAGCTTGTACACAATGTAAACCAAGCATTAAAAGCTCATGGTGTTATGAAAAAAGACATAGATTATATCGTAAAAAATGGAGAAGTTTTAATTGTTGATGAATTTACAGGTCGTATTATGTATGGAAGAAGATACAACAATGGATTACACCAAGCAATTGAAGCTAAAGAGCATGTTAAAATTGCTGATGAATCTAAGACTCTTGCTACAATTACATTTCAAAATTACTTTAGAATGTATGAAAAATTATCTGGTATGACAGGTACAGCCAAAACAGAAGATGCTGAATTCCAAGAAATATATAAATTAGATGTTATTGAAATACCTACAAATAAACCAATGATTAGAAAAGATCACAATGATGTTATTTATAAAAATGAAGCTGGAAAATTTAGAGCAGTTGTTAAAGAAGTTAAAGAAAGTCATGCTAAAGGTCAACCAGTATTAATTGGTACAGTATCAATTGAAAAATCTGAAAAATTAAGTAAAATGCTTCAAAAAGAAGGAATTAAACATGAAGTATTAAATGCTAAACAACACGAAAAAGAAGCTGAAATAATTGCTCAAGCTGGTAAATATGGTGCTGTTACAATAGCTACAAACATGGCTGGTCGTGGTACTGATATTATGCTTGGAGGAAATAGTGAATATTTAGCAAAACAACAATTAAGAATGGAAAAATATACACCTGAACAAGTTGAAGAAGCTACAACATATTATGAAACAGATGATGAGCAAATAAAAAAAGAAAGAGCTCATTATAAAGAATTAAAAGACAAATTTGAAGAAAAAATTAAAGAAGAAAAATCTAAAGTTGTTGAAGCTGGTGGATTAAAAATAATAGGTACTGAAAGACATGAATCTCGTAGAATTGATAACCAGTTACGTGGACGTAGTGGTCGTCAAGGAGACCCAGGTGAATCAAGATTCTATATAGCTCTAGATGATGATTTAATGAAAATTTTCGGTGGAGATAGAATAGTAAAAGTATATGAAAGACTTGGTGCAGATGAAGATATGCCAATCAACTCAAAAATGATTTCTAATGCTGTTGAATCAGCTCAAAAGAAAGTTGAAGGTAAAAACTTTAGCATAAGAAAACATGTACTTCAATATGATGATGTTATGAATTCTCAAAGAGAAATTATATATGCTCAAAGAAAACAAGTTCTTGATGGAGATAATTTAAAAGATAATGTATTAAATATGATAGATGATTCTATTGAAAGAATGGTAAATGGATATGTTGCTGAAAATGGAATTGTTAATTCAGAATCATTAATACAAGATATTGAAACATCATTTGGAATAGAAGATGTAGCAACTTTAAAAGATGAAAATGCAACAGCTGAAGATGTAATAAATGAACTAAAAGAAAGAACTCATGAAATTTATGAAAATAAAGAGAATGAATTTGGTTCAGAAAATATGAGAGAGCTTGAAAGAGTTGTAATGTTAAAAGTTGTTGATCAAAAATGGATGGATCATATCGATGATATGGATGAATTAAAAAACGGTATTGGTCTTCGTGCATATGGTCAAAAAGATCCAGTTGTTCAATATAGACTTGAAGGTGCTGATATGTTCGATGATATGATTGAAGCATTAAAAGATGATGTTGCTAAAATAATGTTAAACATCCAAAAGAAAGAAGAAAATGTTAAGAGAACAGAAACAGCCGAAATAACAGGAGCTGGACTAGAAGATACAGCAATAAACCTAGTTGATGGAACAGTTAAACCAAAAGAAGGTGGACTTAACAAAACTGTAGTTAATACAGAGCCAAAAGTAGGTAGAAATGATCCATGTCCATGTGGAAGTGGTAAAAAGTACAAAAACTGCTGTGGTAAGAATAAGTAATATCATATGAATGCAAAAAATCAGTGAAATTGGATTTCACTGATTTTTTCTCCGTTAAAGAAATTCAACAATTCCCCAAATTTTGTTCCTGTTCAAATAAAACGCTGTGTACAAAATTTGTGCAAAGATTGCAACATCATACATAATTCCTACTCCTAGGATTATGATTGAAATTGTTGATCTCATTAAAATTGCTGAAACAACAATTATAACGGAAATAATCGTTGTACAGATTAAAGCATTTGTAGATTGCCTTAAGTAATACTTTGTATCATTATTGCGCTTTCCAAACACAAGTGCAATAATGATACCTACAATTCCCAAACAGGAAATAATAGCTGTTTGGTGTGTGTTCATAAGAACCTCCTTGCCAATTTTGGCGGTTTAAGCGAATGCCAGTTGGCATATGCGTAGTCGAATTACTAATCGCATATGAGTATTATACCAACATATTAACATAAAGTCAATCGTAAAAATGAAATTGAATATACAATAGATGTTTGTCAAGAATTTGATTTGGGACAAAATATATTAATTGTTTATTTTGAAATTCTATGATATAACTAATTATATTAAATAACTAGCAATTAACTAGAATCATTATTAATAAAAAAAATACAATTTTACGGAGGAAAATTATGAGTACTATAAAAGAAAAATACCTAAATGATTTATTAAAAAACAATGAAGGAATAAAAATATTAAATAAAAAGTTTTCGACAATAATTACAGATAAAGATTTTTATAAATATGGACTTTTAACACAAATAATTCAGACATTAATAAAAAATGGATATACTCAAACAATATCTGATAACTTTAATTTAATATTATCTTCATCATTACCAGATGAAACCTTTGATATATTATTATTAATTAAAAGTATACCAAATAGTAATCAGTTATTTTCTAATAATATAGAAGAAATATATTTAAAGCTAGAAGGTGAAGAAATATTAGAATTCATTGAGTTATTAGATAAATCTAAACAAGACGAAATTTTCAAAAGAAATGAATTTTCGTATAATTTATACAAAGAGGGCTTTATTAGGGAATCAACACTTGGAAATATTATAAAGGGTGATTTATCTATATTTATTGAAGAGCTAATAAAAGAAGTTTCAGAAGGGAAGAAATTAGAAAGATTAGAAGCAGGTACATATAATGATGCAATATTAACAAATGATTATGTAATAAAACTAGGGGAAACAAGAGATAAATTTGAAATTCCATATCATCCTAATATTTTACAACCATTATTGCGAGAAAGAATAAAAGATAAAAATGGAAAAGATATATTAATAGTAGAAGTTCAAAACAAAGTAGATACAAAGAACATTACTGATTTACAAAGAAAAGAGCTTATTGAAAAATTATCAAAAGCAAAAATTACTTGCAGAGATATTTTATATGGAAATATTGGAATATTATTAAAACCTAATCAAAGAGCACTATTCAATGGAGTAGGTGGAATACAAGATTATGATGATATAAAAGAAGAAACCTTACAACCAGGAGAACCAGTAATATTTGATACTGATATGATTGAAAAAAATGATGAAAATAACGAACCTGAAAAATAATTTAGTATTGAATTTAATTTTATCCTATGATACACTAAAAAAGCATAAGAAAGGATGTGTTTAAATGATTGAGTTAGAAGAAAATGCTAGAGCATTACAAACAATAAAATCTAAACTAGAAAGTATAGGTGAATCTCTTTGACATACCAAAATTAGAGCAAGATTTAAAAACGTTAGAAAGTAAAACTCTTGAAGACGGATTTTGGAATGATAGTAAAAAATCAGGTAAGGTATTACAAGAAATTAAAGTAATAAAAAATAAAAAAGACAAATATTTGAAACTTGAATCAGAGCTATCTAATTTGGAAGAAATGAATGAATTATTACAATTAGAAGATGATGAAGCTCTTGTAAAGGAATTATTAAAAAATACATCAAATATTCAAAAAGAGATTGAAAATTTAGAAATTGAAACATTACTTTCTGGAAAATATGATATAAATAATGCAATAGTCACAATTCATCCAGGTGCGGGAGGAACTGAGTCTCAGGACTGGGCTGAAATGTTATATAGAATGTATACAAGATGGGCAAATGCTAACAACTATTCTGTTAAAGAGCTTGATTATTTGGATGGTGACGAAGCAGGCCTTAAAAGTGTTACTTTTTTAATTTCAGGAGATTATGCATATGGATATATGAAATGTGAAAAAGGAGTACACAGACTTGTTAGAATATCTCCATTTGATGCAGGAGGAAGAAGACATACTTCATTTGCTTCTGTAGAAGTATTGCCAGAAATAACTGAAGATATTGAAATTGATATAAATCCAGATGATTTAAGAATAGATACATATAGAGCATCTGGAGCAGGAGGTCAGCATATAAACAAAACTTCATCTGCAGTAAGAATAACACATATTCCGACAAATACAGTTGTAGCTTGCCAAACAGAAAGGTCTCAAATTCAAAACAGAGAAACAGCAATGAAAATGTTAAAATCTAAATTATTAAATCTAAAAGAGCAAGAGCAAAAAGAAAAAATTGAAGACTTAAAAGGTGAGCAAAAAGATATAGCGTGGGGAAGTCAAATACGCTCATATGTTTTTTGTCCATATACACTAGTAAAAGATCATAGAACTAATTATGAAGTTGGAAATGTTCAAGCTGTTATGGATGGTGATTTAAATGAATTTATGAAAAGTTATTTAAAATCACTTCAAAATGAAAAATAAACGAAGGAGAAATATTATGAAACTTAAAGATTTATATTTAGAAAATACTAATCATAGATATAATAATGTAACAAGAGTGAAAAAAGAAAATATTATTTTAAAAATGAATCCAATTAAAAAAATACAAGAAAATTGGATTGTTTTATTAGGCATACTAGTTGTTATAATTGGCTTTTTGATTATGAATTTTAATGCTAGAGTTTTTATAATTTCTTTAATATTAATTGCCTTTTTGGTATGTGTTTTTATATTTGGAAATAAAGCTACCATAAAATGTGATAAAAATATGCTTGATATAAAACAAGGCTTTCAGCATAATAGAATTCCATATTCAAATTTAAAAAGTGTTTTTATAGGTAGAGCAGCAGAGCTATTCTTATTTATACCAATGTATAGTTATAATATTGTAATAAGATATGAAGATAATTTTTCTTTGCTTAGAGAGCTAGAATTTTCATTAATGTGTGCTGATGAAGAGGATGTAAAAACATTTATTTCTAACTTTGAAGTAGATCAAACTGTTAGCCAAAGATTTGTAACCTTCGAAAAGCGAAAATTTTGGGGTAAATTAGCAGTATCAATTATTGCAGCAATTATAATGATTGCAATAATTATGTATATTTTTAGGGACGTTAATTGGAGTAATTTAATATAATATAGTATAGTCTACATAATAATGTAGACTAAATTTTTTATATAGAGGGTGCTTATTATGAATACTATAGTTTTAAAATTTGGAGGCACTTCTGTAGCAGACAACGAAAAATTAAATTTAGTTGCCAATAAAATAACCACACTATATGATGAAGGACACAATGTAGTTGTTGTGGTTTCAGCACAAGGCAAAAAAACAGACCAATTATTACATGAAGCTTGTGAATTAGACAAAACACCAAATTCAAGGGAATTAGATGTTTTATTAAGTAGTGGTGAACAAGTTTCAATTTCAAAATTAAGTATTTTATTAAATCAATTAGGATATAAAGCTATATCTTTAACAGGATGGCAAGCTGGAATATTTACAAATAATACAAATCAAAATGCTATAATAGAGCATATTGATACAAGTAGAATAACTAAAGAATTATCTTTAGGAAAAATAGTAATAATAGCAGGATTCCAAGGCATTAATTCAAATTCAGATATAACAACTCTTGGTAGAGGAGGCTCAGATACAACAGCAATTTCTGTTGCAGCAGCATTAAATGCACGTGAATGCTATATTTACTCAGATGTAGAAGGTGTATTTACATCAGACCCAAAAAAAGTAGCAGAAGCAAGAAAATTAAAAGAAGTATCATATGATGAAATGCTAGATATATCAAATGAAGGTGCTAAGGTATTACACAACAGATGTGTAGAAATTGGAAAAAAATTCAACATACCAATTATTGCAAAATCAACATTTAAAGAAGATGAAGGAACAATAGTAAACAATAAAATCGAATCACAAACAGTAAAAAGCTTAGTAAAAAACGACAATTTAATTATATTAAAAATAAAATCAGACTGCATAAATTATATGTCAACATATAATCTTTTTATAAAAAATGAAATAATACCAATAGAATTTATACACGAAGCTACAGGAATAAAGGGATTATTCAATTCAAGTGATTCAAATAAAATAAATAACTTAATAAATACTAATTTAAAAGAATATGAAATTTTAATATACAACATTTCTAGAATATCAATAATAGGATATGGAATATCAAATGACACTCAAATAATAAAACAAATAACAGATATACTTAATACAACCAACCACTACAACATACAAAAAATAGACATTAACAACGGAAAAATTCGTATTACATTCAAAACAACTGTACCAAATTCAATATTAGAAACACTCCACTCAAAACTTGTAGGCAGGGCAAAAAGTTGATTCTTTAATCATTGTTAATTAATCATAAAATTTTCAGTAATAGTTTTTCAAAAGTTAATATACTATATTAATACTATAAAAGAAAAAATAAAAGTTGTTCCAAATAAATTTATGGAACAGCTCTTTTTTCTTTCCGCTTCTCTTATTTAATAACATCATTTAATCAACGATATACAAATTAAATTTTAAGTACTAAAAAAATAATTAATGAATATAGTTTACAAAGGAGAGTGGAAAAGCTATGAGTATTGAGGATAGAAAAAACACAACACAAAAATCAAATATAATCCAAAACTTAATATTGGAAAGCAGAGAAAAATTAAACATTTCTGGAGCACTAGATGTTCTTTCTTTTGATGACCAAATTGTAATATTAGAAACACATTTAGGATTATTAACTGTAAAAGGTGAAGATTTAAGAATTAGTAAACTAAATATTGACTCTGAAGAAGTTATTGTAGATGGAAATATATCAAGTTTATGCTATAGTGATAAAGGTTTTGAAAAAAAAGAAAATAGTTTCCTAGGAAAGATTTTCAAATAAAAGAAAGGTAATAAGCTAGTGAATGCTCTACTACTAAGTCAATTTAATACAGTTTTTATATTTTGCTTAACAGGATTAGGTATAGGTTTATTATTTGATTTTTTTAGAATTCAACGTAAAGTGTTAAGAACGTGTGATATAATTACATATATTCAAGATATCTTATTTTGGATATTTTCAGGAATTCTTATTATATTTGTTATTATGAAATATACCAATGGTGAAATAAGAATATATATGATTTTAGGAATGCTTATAGGAATAATTTTATATTTTCTTATTTTTAGCAAGTACATAATGAAAATATTTGTTACTATTTTGGGCTTTTTACTAAATATAATAAGAAAACTATTACTTCCAATAAAAAAAATTAATAAAATAATTAAAAAAAGCTGGAAAAACAAGAATAATATGTTATAATATAGGCATAAAAAAATTGTAATGGAGATTTTACGTATGAAAAAGAAATTAAGAATAAATAGATTTATAATAATAGCTGTTTTAATATATTTTATATATACACTAGTTTCTCAACAACAAACGTTAAATTCATACAAACAAGAAGCTTCAACATATAGCAATCAAATTGAAGAAGCAAACGACAAAAATGAAGAGCTTAAAAATGTAAAAAATAATATCAATTCAACAGAATATATTGAAAATATGGCAAGAGAAAAACTTGGAATGTACTTACCAAATGAAAGAGTATATATTGATATTACTAATTAAAACAGAGGCAAATTAACTGCCTCTCTCTTTCACCTTATGTTCGTATAAGGATTAAATTTTATCTTAAAATATATCATAAAATCAATATTTATTTCTCATTAAAATTTCCAAAAAATATATAATTAGGGGGCAAAACTATGAATTTTGAAAAATGCACTTTAGTAGAATTAAGACAACTTGCAAAAGAAAAAGGTATTAAAAATGTATCTAAATTAAAAAAGGACGAGCTAATTACAATTCTTTCAGACAATAAAAATGAAACAGAAACTGTAAAAAATGCGGATAATGTAGAAGCTCAATCAGTTCAACTAAATACTGAAAAGAAAGCAGAAAAAGTGGAATCAGAATACAATAACAACCACGGTGGATACAAAGTTACAAACGCAGATGACCAAATAATAGAAGGTATTTTGGAAGTTTTACCAGATGGCTATGGTTTTTTAAGAGGAGAAAACTATCTATCTACACCAAAAGACGTATATGTATCACCAGTTCAAATAAGAAGATTTAAATTAGATAAAGGTGATAAAGTAAAAGGAATAGCAAGACAACCAAAAGAAGGCGAAAAATTTCCAGCATTAATATATGTAGGAGAAGTAAATGGCGAGGCTCCAGAAATGGCATATAGACGTGTTAAATTTGATGACCTAACACCAATATATCCTACTGACAAATTAAAGTTAGAAACAAAACCAACAGAATATGCCACACGTTTAATTGATCTTATTTCACCAGTTGGAAAAGGTCAAAGAGGAATGATTGTTGCTCCTCCAAAAGTTGGAAAAACAACTTTATTAAAGAAAATAGCTAACAGTATATCATACAATAATCCTGAAGTTGAATTAATTGTATTATTAATAGATGAACGTCCAGAAGAAGTTACTGACATGAAACGTTCAATAAAAGGCGAAGTTATATACTCAACATTTGATGAACTACCAGAGCATCATGTAAAAGTTGCTGAAATGGTTCTTGAAAGAGGGAAAAGACTAGTTGAGCAAAAGAAAGATGTTGTAATATTATTAGATAGTATAACAAGACTTGCAAGAGCATACAACTTAGTTATACCTTCATCAGGAAGAACACTATCAGGAGGATTTGACCCAGCAGCATTACATAAGCCAAAAAAATTCTTCGGAGCAGCACGTAATATTGAGCACGGAGGAAGCCTTACAATACTTGCAACTTCACTAGTAGAAACAGGAAGTAGAATGGACGAGGTTATATTTGAAGAGTTCAAAGGAACAGGTAATATGGAAGTAGTACTAGACAGAAAACTATCAGAAAAACGAATTTTCCCAGCTATAGATATCAACAAATCTGGAACAAGAAGAGAAGACTTACTATTAACCAAAAAAGAATTAGAAACAGTATATGCTTTAAGAAAAGCCCTAAACGCTCTACCAACCGCAGAAGTAACAGAACAAGTACTATCACAAATGGTTCAAACTAAAAATAATGATGAATTTGTTGAAAAAATGGATTCATATTTAAGAAGATTTAAATAAAAATGAGTAGATATACTATCTGCTCATTTTTATGTTGTCAATGGGGACGGTTCTTTTTGACAACTTTGTTTATTAATTTAAAAAAATTCCGCTTCTATATGTAAAACAAGTATCCTATTGCTAAAATTAATCATAAAATGAAAAAATAACCATATAAATTACATATGCAAACAGTTGTTTTATAATATAAAAAGTGCTATAATATGACTATAGTTTAATAATTATCTGGAGGTGAAACAATGCAAGATTATTATATATCCATAGATTTAAAAAGCTTCTATGCTTCTGTAGAATGTATAGAACGTGGATTAGATCCTTTGAAGACCAACTTAGTAGTAGCCGATAATACCAGAACCGAAAAAACAATATGTCTTGCAGTAAGTCCTTCATTAAAATCATATGGAATACCTGGAAGAGCACGATTATTTGAAGTAGTTCAAAAGGTTAAAGAAGTAAATTCAGAAAGAAAATATACGGTATTAGGACATAAATTTACTGGTAAATCTTATAATGATGATGAATTAAAAACTCATAAGGATTATGAATTAGATTATATAATAGCTCCTCCTAGAATGAACAAATATATGAAATATAGTATAGACATATATAATATATATTTAAAATACTTTTCTCCTGATGATATATGTGTATATTCAATAGATGAAGTATTTATAGATGTTACTAAATACTTGCCAACATACAAGATGAAACCAAGTGATTTGGCAACTAAGGTTATACATGATGTATATACACAAACAGGGATAACTGCTACTTGTGGTGTAGGTACTAATCTATATTTAGCAAAAATAGCAATGGATATAGTTGCAAAACATGTAAAGCCCAATAAGTTTGGAGTTAGAATAGCTTGTTTAGATGAACAAATGTACAAACAGCAATTATGGAGTCATAGACCTATTACTGATTTCTGGAGAGTTGGAAAAGGAATTGCTAAAAAATTGGAGCAAAATCATATGTATACTATGGGGGATGTAGCAAGATGCTCTATTAATAATGAAGACAAATTATTTAAGCTATTTGGTATTAATGCAGAGCTATTAATAGATCATGCGTGGGGATATGAACCTTGTACTATAAAAAGTATAAAATCATATATTCCTACCACAAATAGTTTAAATTCAGGACAAGTATTACACTGTCCTTATAATTATGAAAAAACAAAAATAATAGTTAAAGAAATGGCAGAATTATTAGCATTAGATTTAGTAGACAAACATTTAGTTACAAATCAATTAGTATTAACTATTGGATATGATGTAAATAATTTAAAAGATTCTTATATTGAATATAATGGAGAAATTACAATAGATAGATATGGTAGAAATATTCCTAAACATGCTCATGGAACTCAAAATTTAGATCATTATACTTCTTCAAGCAAAATTATTGGAGAAGCGGTTATAAAGTTATTTGAAAGGATTATAAATAAAAAATTGCTTACAAGAAGAATTTATATTTCGGCTAATAATTTAATAAGCGAAGCAGAAGCGGAAATAAAAGAAAAACAATCTTATGAACAAATAGATTTATTTACAGATTATTCAGAAGTACAGAAAAAGAGAGAAAAAGAGCATAAAGAGCACGAATTACAAAAATCGATTTTGAATATAAAAAAGAAATATGGAAAAAATGCGATTTTAAAAGGAATGAACTTTCAAGAAGGAGCAACAACAATCGACAGAAATTCACAGGTAGGAGGTCATAAAGGATAATGGATGATTATAGTGATATTATAAATTTATCAAGACCAGTTTCAAAAAGGCCACGAATGTCTTTAGAGCAAAGGTCAGCACAATTTGCTCCATTTGCTGCACTAACAGGCTATGAAGGTCAAGTTAAAGAAACAGCTAGATTAACTAATAAAAAAATTGAAATTAATGAAGAATTAAAAGAAATTTTAAACAAAAAAATTCAATTAATTCAAGAAAAAATAAAAGAACAACCACAAATAGAAATAACATATTTTATACCAGATTCAAAAAAAGAAGGTGGAAGATATGAAACCATATGTAATACTATACAAAAAATAGATATGTATACAAATGAATTTGTTATGCTAGATGGCACGAGAATCGACATAGACGATATAATTGATATTCGAGGTAACCTATTTCAAAAAATAAGTTTTTAGCCTGTATGGTGTATATTTTGAATTATAAAACTGAATAGAATAAAAAAATATAATATAGATTTAAAATGAATATGTCACAGATAGAAGTTAAATTTAAAGTATATAGTTACTAAAATTTACATAATATAGTATAATGATGTTATGGAAGGCTTATATTTTTGCATTATGTTTTCTTTTTTATTTGTACAGTGTACTAATAGATATGGAAACAGTGCCTTCTAAATAACTAAGAAAGGTCGGTAACGACATGATGAACACATTCACTGTAGAACTTGCTTATGGAGAAGCAAAAAAGATTGTTCTTAACGGTAAGTACTTGAAGGGCTTAGCTCGGGCTGTAGAAGGAGGACAGCCTTCTGCTGATGCGGAGTTGTTACTTCTGACAGATGATTCGGAAGAGGAAGAAAAGACCGAAGTTTAGCTGAATTATTCTGAAAACCGATCTATGAATGATCGGATTTTCGATCAGATGAGCTATATTCAGAGCAATCCAAATTTAATGGATGTCTTGCAGTTCAATTACATTAGACCCGATAATGATAACATTACCCGAACAGGGATTGTTATCGTAGAAAAGGTTTAAGCTCTCTCTGTAACTATCTACCCAAAAGTGTTTAAATGAAGGCAAAGCGAAGCTGGGATTTTGTCCTAGCTTTGCTGTTTTTTATATTTAGGTCAATTAAAAAAGTAAATTCTAATTAGAAAAAGTAACTTCTATTTACCGATTAAAAGCTATTTAAAAGTGAAAATAAGGTAAATAGGGGGGTGTTTTTTTCAAAATTTTTGTGTAAAATGGAATTATAGACAAGAATAAGCATTTAATAAAATACAAGAATTATTAAATAAAGCAGATGAAATATTGAAATAAATATGTATGTAAATAAAAGGAGAATTATATATGAAATCAAAAAAATCTACAGTATTAATACTAGTAACAATGATTATAGCGGTTTTAATAATATGTACTATGTTTATAGTAAGAAATGCAATTGCAAAAGAAGAAATAAAAAGTGAAGTAAAATTATCTGAAGAAGAAAGAAATAATCTTAATTATGAGCAACTAATTAAAGATATATATTCCATAAAAAATGGACATGAAGTAAAATATGCAAAAGAGCAAGAAAAATCTACAGATACTAAAATGGAAGATATTGTTAATAGTAATTTATTATATATAGGTGAAGGTTATACAATTTCATACAAGATGATGCCAGAAATGAAGGAATATGATTTCTATATAAATGATAATAAGTTAATATATAGCATTCATGAAAGTATACCATTTGAATCTACACAGGAACATATTAAAAGAATAATAGATAAAAATAAAGCTAATATTATTTTCTATGGTTTTATAACAGTAATTGTTATTATAGCAATAGTAGTTTGTATAGTAATATGTAAAAAACGGAAAAGATAAGTAAAAGGGGGTATATATGACTTGCAGTTATATTTAATGTTAATTCATATTTTTCGTTTGATACTTTTACAAAGTAGTAAATATATAATAAAGATAGAAGATAGGTACAAAAATTTCTAAAATTATCGATATAGAGCATATTAAAAACCGAAATATAACTTTGCACAAAATCAAAGTTATCGCACCTAAGAAATCCCTAAAAATCAATACTTATAAAAATATGATTATTTTATAGAATGTGTATCAAAATATATGACATTGCGCAAAATGAAACTAATATGACTATTTTCTATGAGGTAAATTTAATATATTAGTTTAGAAAAAAGAGTAAAAGAGAAAATGGCGAAAAACAGCTATAAATAAATGAAAACTATAATTTTGTCAAAATATTTATATTCTAAAATTTCAAAAATGTCGCAGTTTAATATGGTTATTATATTTCCGCTTCTTGGTATATAAAAAAATTCTAATATGTATATTGACACATTGCCTAAAAGCTTGTATAATGTGCTCAATAAAAGAAAAAAGGAAGTAGAATAAAATGAAATTTAGTGAATCAAGACTTAAACTTAACTTAATAATATTATCAATAAAACTATATGTTTTTTTATTATCTTTCATTTTTATAAATATTTGTAGAAGATAAAGTTACTTTACGGTAACTTTGTCTTCTTTTTTTGTAAAAAATGGAGGATGCACAAGAATGCAAAAGGTAATAAAAGGAATGGGCAAAATTGAATTTGGAAGGTTTTATAATCCAAATAATAGAATAATTAATTCTGCAGAAGAAACTCCTATTTTAGAGAGTACCTTAACAAAAGAAATTTATTGGAAGCAGTTAAGAAATTTCCTAGATAATGACTATATATACAGTTTATTAACACACAGAAAAACTATTAATGTATATAAAACAAAAGCTATAAATTTATTATCTAAATATAGATTCGATATTTTTGTAAAATACTACTATGTGAGATGTTATATTGAAAATCATAATTTAAAAGAAGCAACAGATATTTATTTATCACATATAAAAGCATTTAATAATTTTCAGGAACCGGATGGTAGAAAAAATGGTGCTGATATTTTCTTACAAAATTTCAATAATCTTATAGAAAACATTAGAGCATGTAACAATTTAGATAAAACAATAATTCCAATTAGTATGACTGGAATACCGATTGATGGTGCTCATAGAATAGCAATTTCACTTTATTTAGGAATTGAAGTAAATTATTGCGTATTTGATTTATTAGACGGAAAATATGATGAAGATTTCTTTAAACAAAGAGGAATGCCTTCGGAATACATATATAAAATCAATCAATTAGCTGAGGAACTTTGTAGTAAACAAAAGATGAGTATTTAGTTTAATATGTTTTGCATACAGGAGGGAATGATATGATCTTAATATTATTTTACATTATTTTATTATTTGAAATTATTAATGGAATATGGTGTTTATACAGAGTTATTAGATACAATAATCATAATAATAAACTAACAGAAAATAGCAATGAATCGAAACTTGAAAACTCTAAAATTCTTATAGTAATTCCATGTCTAAGAGAACAAGATATAATTATCAGTACATTACAACACTTTTTAAAACTAACTTCTAATTATGAAAATATAAAAATTTTGGTAGTAACTACTCAAAAAGAAGAGTATGAAAAACAAAAATATTTATATTTGCAAGATGATTTAAAGGAAGATGTAAAAAACAATATAGATATAAAGAAAATGATTACAAAATATAATAAGATACTATCTACAATGGAACTTAAAGATATTTTGAAATTAAAATTAAATAATAACATAGATAGAATCGTTGAGAATAAAGTTAAAAATTCTAAAACTACCAGTAAAATAGTAGAAGAATACATAGAATCAAGAAAATTACAAGATAAAGTATATCACATGCATTATCCTAACAATGAAGGAATAATGGCAGATCAACTTAACTATGTATTAAACAATTTTAATTTTATTGATGAAGGTAATTATTATTACTCGGTTTATAATGCAGATAGTATTCCAAGTGAGAACACTATTAAAGAAATACTAAAAACTATAGAAAAAAATAAGCAGCCAAAAGTTATTCAACAATATTCTGTCCCTATTAGTAATTGGAATAATTTATCAGCTATAATGAAAGGTTTTGCAATATATCAATCCAACTTCGAACTACGATATGGTTTAATTAATTCAAACATTCCTAATAGATTATTATATACATATGTAGTTGGACATGGAATGTATATCAGGGTTGATGTACTAAAGAAGATTGGAGGATTTGAAACAAAATATTGGTGTGAAGATATTTATATGAGTTATGTATTAAGAACAAAAAATATACCAATTTGCCCTATAAAGACACTAGAGCTTATGCAATCACCACAGTATTTATCTATTTTAACTAGACAAAACGCAGTATGGTTTAAAACCTCATTTGAATGTCTAAAAATATTTAAAGATGTATATAGAAAAAATAAAAAGATTAATTTAAATAGTTTGGGTTGGATGATTCAAAGGCTCAGAATGAATATGACCTGGTTTGGATTACCTATTGCCTTTTTATATACTATTATAGTGGCAATTTTAAATCAAAATATTGGTATACTTACTGTAGCGACTTTAACATATTTATCTATGATTTTGTTAGAATACGGAAGTATTATTAGATTACTTGAAAATACATCGAAAATAAAATTAGGAAATAAATTCAAAATTTTATTATATACAACAGCAGCGGCTACTATTTCAAATATTGGTCCTATATATTCTTTAATTTCACAAAAGAAGGAAAAATATAAAACTATAAGGTAGGTGTATTGATATGAATAGAGGAAAAATAATTGTAGTGGAAGGACCTTCCAATTCCGGAAAAACAACAACATGTCAAGGAATGAAAAAATATACTAATTGTGTTGTAATTGATGAATGTATGATATACGAGCCTAAGCCACCTAGACCTTCTGAAAACTATGAACAAGAATTAGCAAATCAATTGTTCTTTTTTGAAGTTGAAAGAAGAAGAATGACAAAAGCAACAAGACTTGCATTAGAGGGAAAAAATGTTATTCTAGACAGATGTGCTTTATCAACAGTTGCTATCAGTTACGCATTTGAAAGACTAGGAAAGTATAGAACTTTTGGACATGCAATGGGTGAATATGAAAAACTACTACATGATCCAACGTTATTAACTCCTGACGAATATATCTTTTTATATACTGATGAAGATAATATTATTCAAAGAAATAAAACAAGGACAAAAGAATTATCTAAACACTGGGTTGATAGCACATTTACTGATTATCAAAATGAATTTTATGAAACTGTATCAAGAAAAATACCACATAGTCAAAGAATATCAACTACTGGAAAAGCTAAAGATTATGTAAGTTCAATTATCGCACAAATTTTAAATGTACATGAAATAGACTCTCAAGAATTATAAACGATATTGATAATCATAATATTATATAATAAAATATAGAAAAACATATAAGGAGGTAAATAACTATGTCAAAATTTTATTTAATAAGACACGGAAAACCAGATTATACATATGGAGATACTCATGGCTTTATTGGTCAAGGTCATGATTTTGCTCCTTTAAAGGCAGAAAGGATTGAAGAAGTTATAGAAACAGCAAAAGACAAACGATTAAAAGGAGCACAGATTATCATATCTTCTCCATATACCAGAGCATTGCAAACAGCTAGTATTATATCAAAGGAAACTGGAATTGATATTGTAGTAGAACCGGATATAAGAGAATGGCAACCAGATCTTACATATCAATACAAACGGTTCAGACGAGATGAAAGAATACTACAAAGAATATGTTGAGAACAATGGAAAATATCCAGATAATGAAAACAAAAAATGGGAGACGAAGGAACAATTAAGTAATCGAGTTATGTCTGTTATTGATAAATATAAAGATAAATATGATACAGTCATTGTGGTAGCACATAAGATGGCATTTCAATCTATTTGTGATTGTGGAGATATGAAACCAGCACAAATTTTTGAAGCAGAATTTTAAAAGCTTTATGGAGAGTACAGATATTAATGAAGGAGCTATCCCACCAAAAGATGACTATTATATTGGATTTGATGTCAAAAAAAGATATATAAATCCTTTAGTTAAAGATACCCGATTAACTGATTTATCAGCTAAATCAAAAGAACTCATAGAGCAAGTAAGAAATTATAAGTTTGAGAATTATGCATGGTTTCAATTTAGAGTATTATAATTTTTATAATTAAAAAATTTTAAAAGATATAGACAAAAGATTAGCTATTTTTCTGCTAATCTTTTTATCACATATAAAGGTGAAATGTATTGAATGATTTCAAGAAAAACAGCAAAAGTTAGATATACGTATGAACCAATCGCATCTGCAAGAGCACAACAACTTGGAAGTAGGGAAGAGAGTGGCTATTTAGGTTTAAATAAAACGGAAAATAAAGTATTAAATTTAATTAAAGGTAATAAAATTTATAACTCAATCTGAAATTGCGAAAATTTTGAATTTAAGCGAAAATTGTGTTTATAGAAATATAAAAAGTTTAAGAGATAAAAATATCATAATTAGAATTGGTGCAAATAAAAATGGATGTTGGGAATTAAGAGACAATTTCATTGATAAATGCAAGGATAATGGTATAGATTTCGATTCTTTACTAAATGTATAAAAATGTGAAAGACATTGGAATAACTATATTTGACGTAGGAGGATATATGAGTATCCTTTAAAATTTTCTTTAAAAAGATATTAGACATTGCACAAAATCAAAGTATTGTTGCCCAAAATTAATCCAAAATTATATAAATTCTTATTAAGAGCCAAGTTGAAGGTTCTATTTTTTTGTCCAAAATTAAATATAAACGAATAATGTTACGAAGATTCCTGCCTTCTCTAAAAAAGAAAGAAGGCAAAAAAATGAATGAAAAAAATAATCAATTAAAAGCAATTATAAATGAAATTGCAGGAGAGGAACAGTTATATAAATGTACTATTCCTGCATTAAGAAAACCAACACTAGATAATATAAAAGAAATTATCAATGCGTGTTTTAGAAAATATAAAACATTTGATGATGTTACTAGAAGATTGTGGAGAGCAATCATTCGTATGGATAAGATTGATACTGAAAAATTTGATGAATTGGAAATTGATAGACTATGTGATTTTAAATACTCTCTACGAGAGATGAAAGATAAGTATGTTCATATAGTAAAAGAGCCCATACCTATTCTTGTTATGCAACTAATTGATTTTCAAATCCCTCAATTTATGAATGAGATTAAATATAGTGATGAAGAATTATCTAAATTGCATAGAGGCGATTTAATAATGATTGCAAGAGAGGCAAAAGAAAAGACTATTTTAAAAATTACTAATTTTGAAGATGTTGACTATTATGCAGAATTTATAAAAGAGCTAAATAAAGAAATTGGTAAATTTTTAAAAGATAAACAACATTCACTATTAGCAATTAAATATGATCCATTTCTTGTTAGATGGTAGTCTGGAGGATGGACTATGAGAAAAAACGATTTAATTACTTACAAAATGTCCAAAGAGGAAACAATAAAGTATTTAAGAAATGCTTTAATTGTTTATCCAGGATTAAGAGCAATGATAGAAGAACGAAATGTAAAAGTTGAGAGAATTGCTAGAGCAAAATATGCATTATTTGAACACGATAAACTTGAAGAAATGGAACAATATGAAAATGTAGACGAATATGTATTAAGTGAAATGAAAAGAGATAAAGAGCTGAACGAATTAAAGTATCAATTTAAAATGATTAGTAGTTTTATGCAAGATTTAACAAAAACTAACGCATATAAATTATTGTCCTATATTAGATTAAGATACTTCTTTGATATGCCAAGAAAAGATATAATCAATCAATTACATTTAACGGAAAAGACTTATGATATAATAGATGATTTCTTATTAGATAAGCTATATCGTTCTGTTATAGGTAAAGGAAACATACTCAAAGATTGGAGTGATGTTGATGTGTAAAGTAATAGCAATAGCGAATCAAAAGGGTGGAGTTGGAAAAACAACTACTACTCTTTCTTTAGGTGTAGCACTTGCAAAACAAGGAAAAAAGGTTTTGTTAGTAGATGCAGACCCACAAGGTAATTTAACAACCTGTATGGGATTTAATGAAAATGATTTTGATACATCTCTTGCATATTTAATGGAAGCAGAAATTGCAGATGTAGATGTAAATTCTGAAAACACAGTTTTGCATAGCAATGAAAATGTTGATTTAATACCTTCAGATATTGGTTTGTCAGCAATAGAACTTTCATTAAATAATACTATGAGCAGAGAATATGTAATGAAAAATGCTTTATCTAAGTTAAAAGATAAGTACGATTATGTGTTAATAGATTGTATGCCAAGTTTAGGAATGATTACAATAAATGCTCTAGCTTGTAGTGATGAAATAATAATACCAGTTCAATCACAATATCTTGCAGTTAAAGGTATGACATATTTATTTGATACTATAAGAAAAGTAAATAAAACAATAAATCCAGATTTAAGTATCAAGGGAATACTTGTAACACTTGTAGATAAAAGAACTAATTTATCTAAAGTAATAAAAGATGAGTTAGAAAATGCTTATGGAGGTAAGATAAAAATATATGATACCGAAATACCTTTAGCTATTAAAACTGCTGAGGCTAGTCTTAAAGGTCAAAGTGTATTTGAATATGATAAGAACGGCACAGTAGCATTAAGTTATAACAATTTTGCAAAGGAGGTATTAGAAGATGAGCAAAGAAAATCTAAAACTAAATCTGCCATCATACGATAGTATATTTACTACACAGGAAG
>ENA-OPCN01000234-OPCN01000234.1-human-gut-metagenome-genome-assembly--contig:-NODE-234-length-53791-cov-6.605795_pt1 | contig 53791 bp, 72 predicted proteins | sample MGYA00241567_ERZ501485 | MGnify/ENA primary metagenome ERZ501485 (study PRJEB25962, sample SAMEA2042579) | human gut metagenome | biome: human gut; feature: human-associated habitat; material: faeces...
CTTTTACAAAATCCTGTGCTCCTATTTCTAAAATATCCGTAACATTATCCATTTCCTTTGTTATTTCTGTAAAATACTCGGATAGCTCTGTAAATCCTTCAAAATTATTCAATGTTTTCTAGTACCTCTAGTGAAAAATAAGAATGCCATCTCCTGGTTGGTATATCTTTTTCATGTTGTATTATTGGGTGCAAATCTAATTTATTTAATTTACTTTTTAAATCAAGTAGTGCTTTACATCTTGGATATTCAGAAATAACAGAAATTTGATATGTAACTTTTGTATTATATTCCTTGCTACTTGCAGTTAAAGGCTCCCATACATATTCCCAAAAACAAATTCTTGTTTCCTCTTCTATGTCATTATCTTCTGGTTCTCCTTCACTTACTGGAACATTTAAAGATTTCAATAATTTCACTAAATCATCTTTAGTCATCATTTTTTATCACATCCTTTTCAAACTTTGCTCTAGGATATTCTTCTAGCGTTAAATCGCTTTGTTTAAACCCCTCTTTATTCGTAAAATGATATGCATTAAATACCTTATGGTACATCCCTTCTATTTTCACAACACAAAGAGAATCTATTTCTTTTAGCTGTGGTATTCGTATTTTATAGGTTATTTTCTTTTTTCTTTCTTCTGCTTCAAATTTTAATTTATCCGTTAAAGATAATTCTTCATACCAGATTTCATTGTAATTTGTTCCAGTTTCTTTTTTGTCTTGAAATTCTACTAAATATTCTATAGGGTATGCAGTGCCTTTCATTTCTTTTTGTTTGATTTGATAAAGTTTAAAATATCCATCATTGTACGTCGGTAGGTTTGTAATACTTGGCTTGAAGATCACTATAGTCTCCTTCATACATACTTTTAAATTCAGCTAATCTCTTATGCCTATCATAAAAAACATAATATTTTAAAAGCTTTCTAGCCTCTAAATCTTTATCATAATCAATTTTTGCTCCTACATCATAATTTATAGAATATTCAGCATCTTTTATATAACTTTTTAGAGCTTCATCGTTTTCGATTGGATGTTGCTCATAACGAATTTCTTTTAGTATTGCTGTTATTGTTGTTTCTTTCATATACAGCACCTCTATTCTTCTTTATTTTCTACTTTTTGGATGAGTACTTCTCCTAATTTATTATTTATTGTAGATAGTTCTTTAATTCTTTCTTCGGATACTTCTAATCCCTTACGTGGATATACATCACCTTGTTTATATTCATAATTGTTATCTTGTAAGTCTGCCCATGGTCTTTTTCTTACACTTATGTATATATCTATAATTTTTTGTTCTTTTTCTTCAATATTTGTATCTATAACGTTACTATTTACTTTTTTTGCCATTGTATTTTACCTTCCTTTCTCATTTATAAAATTTTAGGAGCTTATTTCTAAGCTCCCGCTGTTTCTTCTTTAGTACTTACTGTACCTTGTACTGATGTTACTTTTACTCTTTCTACATATTCTTCTAGTTTGGTTACATCAAAAATAAAAGCAATGTTATCATCTACGGCTCTACCATTTGCATATCCTTTACCAATTAATACATCTGCATCATCTAAAGCTTTTGTTTCTTTATATTCATTAATTCCAAAATTAGTAAGTCCCATTACATATTTTTTAGGAATTGCTAAAGCTGCTTTTCCTTGTGGATTTTGTTTAGAGTCTTTAACTGTTATATTCTTAAAAGAAGATACTAACTCTCCTTTATCATTATAAATAGCTGGATCAACATAATCGGCTTTGTCAGCTGGGTTACAATATAGTACTAGCTTATTTAAGCTTCTAGTACCATTGTTACAAAGGTATTTTTTAGCTTCTGCCAATCCTTTTGGTGTAAAGTTTTTCAAATTACTATTTAATGTTTTATCTTTATGTGTTCCATCTTCATTTACAGCATCGATTTGTTTGTAAATTCCAATTGGTTGTTTTTTCCCAGTTCCTTGAAAATATCCAAATTCTAAACCGTCATTTAGTGCTTCTTGTAATATTGCCATAAAAAATTTGTCTATAAATTCATATGAAAGCTCTCTTATTCCTTTTGGTATTATTAGTAATGCATATAATTTGTTAACATCTGTTTGCATTCCATCTATTTCTGCTGTTAGCTCTTCTGTTAATGATGCTGATAACTCTCCCCATGCAAAAGTACCAGTTTTATCTCCTACTATCCAATTTTTTACATCTGCTGGAGCAAAGTTTATATCCTCTAATATAGTACTTTCTTGTCTTATATTTTCTAGAGTTAAATCTATAATTGATGTTGGAATCATGTTTATTTGATCTCCTGAAACTGAATTTTTAACATCTTTTAAAGCCTCATAAAATTTTATTTCTTCTTTTGATAATGATCTAAGTCCTAATTTTTTAGCATAATTTTTATCACTTTCTGACTTTAATGATTGCTCTTGTAATTCATTTATTAAATTATCATATTTTGCTTCATTTATTATTTCGCAAGCATCTAATATTGCTTTAGATTTATCCTCTGATTCGTTTAAAATTTTTAAAGCCTTATCTTGAGCTTCTTTCATTTTGTCTTCATTAATTCTCATATTTTTTCCTTCTTTCTTATTTTTTTGTATTAAAAAAAGACTCCCAAGAATTTTTATTTTCTTCTTGTAAGTCTTCATTTAATAAATCATTATTATTCTGATTTCTTTGTAATATATTATCTTGAGCTTTTGTTAGTTCAATAATTCTATTAGCAATTTTATTTATTGTTTCATCGCTAATTTCTTGCTTATTTTTTTGATTGTTTATACATTTAACTTTATTGTATATGTTTAGTAAAGTCTTGTTAGAATATTGATTTTGTATATTGCTATTGTTTTCTATTATTTCATCTGCAAAACCTTTCTCAACACATTCTTCAGCAGTCATTAAAGTTTCTTCATCAAGCAAGTTATCAAGATTTTCTTCAGAAATTTTAATTCTAGATAAATAAGATGCTTTTATTGCCTTTCCTATTTTATCCATGTCTTCTGCTGTTTTTCTTAATTCTTTTGCATTACCACATGCATATGTCCAGCAATTATGAATCATCATTAGAGAAGTTTTTGGCATATATATTTTATCACCTGCCATAGCTATAATACTTGCTGCTGATGCGGCAATGCCATCTACATATACATTTATTTTAGCTTTGTTTAATTTTAATAAATTATGTATTGCAAAACCTGAAAATGTATCTCCACCGTAAGAGTTAATGTGAACATTTATTTCATCAACATCACCCAATTCTTCTAATTGATTTTTAAAGTTAAATGGGTCTACTTCTGTTTCACTCCACCATTGCTCTGATACAATATCTCCATAAATGTATAAATTAGCTGTAGTGTCACTTTCTTTTTCAAAACTATAAAACCTTTTATTCATTCTTCACACCTCCTTTCACATTACCGTAATTTTTAGTAAGATTGTGCTCATTTGCCCAATTCTCATCTATATAAGGTAAATTTAAAAATTCATTTATTTCATTCCTACTAAATGTACTAGAAACTAATTTATCTATTCCATTAGCAGAATCAATAATGTCTTTGTGGAATATTGCATATTTATTAAATTGTATTCTTTCGCCTTCGCAATAACTTTTTTGTCCTACAAGGCCATCGTTTAATCCATCTTCAATTCCGTTATAATAAAAATCAACTGAAAAAGAAATAAAGTCATCGTTTGCAGTTGATTTTTCTGTTTTTGTTCCGTAAAATAAGTCAAGTGGTATATCATAATTATTTGCAACAGAATCTCCAATTTTTTTTACTAAATCTTTGTAATCTGTTAAACTTTCTTTACTATCTTTATTTAAATTAATTAAATCAAAGGCTTCAGATAGTAAAACAACTGCTTCCTCATCCGAAAGAAGTCCTTCTGTTATTTTTTCAGCATAACTTTCATATGAAATTTCTTTTCCACTTTCATAATCCATTAAAGTAGGCTGACTTCCTGGCTTTTTTAACCTCCATTTAGAGGTATTAGCTCTTTTGTAGTGTGTTTCAACAGTTTTTAATAATTTTCCTGTTCGTATTCTAAAATTTTCTTTTGCTTTAATTAGATTATTATCTTTTAGAGCAATATATATTGCATCTTCTTGATTGTATTCTTTATAAATATTAAGTGAATTTCCTAATTTGTCCGATAAAGTTATATCTTTGAATGTTTTCCCTTCCATAATATCTTTAGATGCATTAAAAGTATCTGCTATATATAACATTTTTCTTGATTTTAATTTGTTAATTAATATTAATGCCTCTTTATCAATTAAAAGTTTTAAAGCCAATTTATATAAGAACTCTGTTCCATTTTCGTTATAATTCGGTTTTATATTAAGCATATAATATATATCATTTTTTACATTTTCTATTTTTTTAGTTTTTCCATTTTTTGAAAAAACTAAAAGCTCTGTTTTTGCTATTGTTTTTGCTATCAAGTTTATCGCTTTTGCTTCTGCCATAGTGTATATGTAATTTTCTGCATTTCCTTCTTTTATTAAAACATCAAATAAATCAATATATTCTCCATTACTGTTTTGGAATAATTTATTAAATATACTCGCCATAAAATTCTCACCTCCTTACACATAAATGACATTTTTTTCTAATAATTCATATCCACTAAAAGCTGCCACAAATGCCATAAAAGTATCATTTTTCCTTAGTTTAGGTTCTATCTTTTCATATTTCTTATTTCCATCTTTTTGAATTATTGTTTTAGTATTATTAACGGCCCACCTCATCATTGCACTGTTCCCAATATTTATTCTGCCTTCTTCAAATTCTACTTCTATTTTGGGAGCATATATTGAAGCAATACTTGCTGGATACCTTATCATTTCTAATTTACCATTTGGATTAGTTTTAGGATTATATTCAGTTATTCCATACTTTTCAAAAGTCTGCTTATACAACTTAAATTGGTATGTATCCATTTTTATTCTTTTAAGATAATATTTACTTACCTCATTCATTACCCAACTTATAATTTCATCCTCTGGGATAGTATTTGTATGTACTACTTCAAAATCTTTATATCCGTTTTCTCCAGCAAGATGAAAAGGAAATTTTATGTCTTTATAAAACTTGCTATTTGCACATATCCATGTTTTATGTCTCCAAATATATTCATTTTCGATTTTAAACAAAAAACCAGCAGATGCAAAATCATTTAAATTTGCCATATCTAATCCTACAACAGTATCTGCTCTATCTAGCAATGGTGTATCTCTTTCTATTCGATTTTTTACGTCCTTGTAAGATGCTTTTAACAAATTATCCCACGATGTAACTATTTCATCTTGTCGTTGCATTGGCATATTCATACGTTTTGTCATAAATTCTGGTTTTTTGCTAGGAAATTTTTGCATTTCTTTATAATCAATTAACATATTATCAGCTAAATTTGGGAAAAATTCTAAACTTGGATTTGCCTTCTTCCACATTTCAGGGTTATCAACTTCTTTTTCATTATCTAATTTGCACAAAAAGGGAAAGTAACGTAAATCGTTGCTTTCCCCATTAAGGACACCATTACAAACACTTAAGAGCTCATCAAGTGGTCCTTCTCGTATATCTCCTTGTGTTGTTATTATAAATATTCTAGGATGCTTTACTTTCCCCAAACCACTTTGAAATACTTTTATGCTTTTATCTGTTTCATATCCGTGATATTCATTAAAGACAACTGCTCCATCTTTTTTTCCATCTTTTGTTTTGGCATTTGATGTATTAAATTTAATTTTCGCTTTTGTTTTTCTATTTATGCATTCTTCTTTATTCCAATAAAAATGTTTTCTAAACTTTACTTTATTATCTTCAAGAACATTGTATAAGACATCATATGTATCCCTTGCTTGATCTTCTGCAGTTGCTACAATGTCAATATTGTATCCTTGTACTCCATAATATTCCGAAGACAAAAATGTAATTAATGGTACTATCATTCCATCCTTTCCATTGCCTCTTCCCATTAAAATTATAAATGTTCTAAAAATGGGAATATCTTTTTTATCATACATAAATACAAACGCATATATAAATTTTTGATAGTCTAATAATTTATAAAACCACTTTTCACAAAAAGTAATACATTTATAATATGTTTCTTCATCAAAAATAACATCTTCTCTTTTTAAAAGTGGCTTTATTATATTTTCAAATAGTAATGCTCTTTCATTGTTAAAAATATTTTTACATTTTTCATATTTTTGTATATATTCTTCAATTTCATTACAACAAATCATCTCCTTCACCTTCTTCTATATCAGGAGATTGCAAATTCAAATCTTGTAAAATTTTAAGCATTTGTGTATTAGCTTTGTATAAATTTTGTATACTTTCATTTGCTTTTTCAATTGTGTAACCATTTCCAGTCATTGAACAATACCTTAAACCCTTTTCGTTTATATCATTTTGTAAATCTTCCTTTAACCCTACCAAATAAATATAATCATCTATCATGTCTTCAAAGTGTTTTCCATACTTTCCTTGAGCTTGCAACTGATTTATTAAATCTTCTCTTATAATTTCTGTCTTTTCTTCTATTTTTTTTATTCTTTCTCTCTCTTTTTTTGCATTTTTTTTAGCAATTTTTTCTTTTTTTATTTGCTCTTCTTTTAATTTGTCAACAACATCCAAAGCCTTCTCGGCGTTGCTTATTTGCGTTTCTAGTACACTTACTTTATTCTTCTTTCTACTTGCCATTTTTATCCCCCCCTTTCACGTGAGAAACTGAAAAAAGTTGTACAGTCGAGGCCCACACCCGCTCCCGTTAAGCCCCGACCGGGCTTGAGATTTTAGTGGGGGTATCCGCTTCTGTTCAGCTTTCTTTATTATAATAATTTTTTGCATATTTTTTATTTAATGTGTATGTACAATACTCTGGAATACAATTCTTTCTGCATATTGTGTAGTTGATATTATTTCTAATATATCTTTATCTACTAAATCTTCTTCTGTAGTATCTAATGTTATAGTTTCACTCTTTATTTCTCTATTATATAATTCATGTACCTGTTCTTGTAATTGCTCTATTCTTTCTCTATATTGTTTAATTTCATTATCTAATACTTCAATTATTTCTTTATCACTCATATTTTTAATATCAAAGCATCTACTTAATCTTCTCTTTGTTTCTATATAACTATCTTTCCTCATCTTCTCTACCTCTTTTCAACTACTTCATTTACAGTAAAACATAATAGTCCATCTATAGTTTCTATTCTATATTCATGTTCTAAATGTTTTATTTGCTTTCCGCTTCCAAATGTATTATCAAATAATCCTAAATGCTCTAGTATCATATTAGCTTCTTTTTGTGGAATATTAGCTAATAACATAATTGTTCTTTGCATTATTCTTATTATCTTTACTGTGTAATTAATTTGATTTGTAATTGTTAGCTTTCCTTTTTCATCTGTTATTAAACAATTAAAGAATATCTTCATAGCTATTACTATATCTTCATTATCTAATAAATAGCTTGCTGATATTCCATTTGCAAATGTTATTACTCCTGCTCTTTCTATTTCATTATTCACATCTTTTATTTCTGCATTTATATTATTTAGTTTATATGCTTTTAATAAATGTTCTAGTTTCAAATCTTACCACCTCTCTTCTGTTAAAGGTTTCTTTTTCTTTCTCCAAGTCCATCTATGTCTGTCTTCAATTATTTCGTGTGCTTCAAAACTCAGGCTTACCATATTGTCTATGTTAAGAGCTAGATCTGGTCGTTGTTTTATTGGAACAATGTGATGTACTGTATTAGCATTTACTATTTTTATTTTATCTGGGAAATGTTTGCCATCATTCCATTTTCCTAAATAAAACTGACATTTATGCTTATCTCTTTCTAAAACCTTTTCTCTTGCAATTTGAAAATCCGTCGAATGATAAAACTTGTCTGTATTTCCTTTAGCAATTTCCGCTTCCCAATTATAATACTTTCTTCTTGCTCTTCTTTGTTTCATAATTACCAACTCTGTTAATCTTTTGCTAATTTACTTTTCTTTGTATTTGATTTTTCTCTTTGATAATCAACACACTTCGCACATAAAACTTGTTTTACTTCATTATCTTCATTAATTGTTTCTGTAAATATTGTTATTCCTTTATTGCATTCCGCTGTACATTTTGTACATATTTGATCTTTATATTTTTTTAATAATTCATTTTGTAACACTTTAATCACCTCTTTCTTTTTGGCACAAGTACTACTTTTTACATTTTAAAATCTATTACTTTAGCATCTAATATTTTTATATCTGCACATCTATTAAGAACTAAATCGTCTGTGTAATTATTTCTGTAGTAATCTAGTTTATATTCTAAATTATTATTTTTTACTATTATTACTTCTGTTGACTGTCTAGTTGGAACTGTTAGTTCTATTGCAACATCTTTCTTTTCTAGTTTAGCTTTTAAAAATATTTTTTCTAATTTATTTATTTTCATCTTTATCCTCCCTCATATGAAATAAAAAAGAACTAGCTATGCTGTATAGCTAATCCTTTTTGTTGCTAGTTTTAGATTTATATATTTTTTAAACATTCTGATAATATTTATAAACTTATCTAATTCTTGCAATTATAATTATACTACAATTGTTTTTGCAAAAAACAGTGCGTTTTGAGGTAATTTTGAGGTAATTTTTAGAAATTACTATAAATTCATCATCTTATTCGTTGCTTTTTCTACAATCTTTTTTATTGTTCCTACATCTCTTGTTTGATTATATAATCTAAAGTATAATTTATTTCCGATATATTCATATGTTTGTTCTTCAACATAATACGCATATAATATTTCTTTTTCTTTTTGTTTTAATGATGATAATCTTATACTCGCTTGTGCTACTTTTTCTTCTAATTCTTCAATTTCTATAATTAATTCTTTAATTCTCTCTTCCGCTTCTCTTTTTTCTTTTTCATTTAATTCAATTGTATCAATTATAGTTTTTTCTGTTTTATTACTAATTTTGTTTTTGCTATGTATATCACAGTTAATTCCTAATATAGCAGTTGTATTACTTTCTAATCGTTTGTATTGCTTTAATCTTTTTTCGCACTTTTTCTTTTCTAACTTTCTCAATTTTAATTTTGCTATATTTTCTTTATAGCCTTTTAATAAATCAACAAGTTCTTCTTTTCTCATATGTACCTCCTGTTATTTATATTAATTTATTTTAATAATATCTGCTTGCAATTCTTCTTTAATTATATCTTCCAATTCTCTGTAATCATCTGCATTTGCATTCCTTATTATCATTCTTCCTAACAGCTTTACTGCTGATTCCTTATCAATCTCTATTACATACTTTTTTGTTTCATCATAATATCCACAAAAATTTAAATTTTTTAATATATCTCTATTACTCATTTGTACCTCCTAAAATTATAATTCTAATTCTTCTAAAGTATACCTTTCGTCAAGTTCCATATTTTGATACATTGTGTTCTTTTTAAAATTTGGCAAAATGATTGCATAATCATCTTTAATATAAATTGTTATATATTCTTTTTGTCTATCTCTGCTATCTTCAAACTTTTCGATTTTTGTAACTCTATCTCTAAATGGTTTTATAATATTGCTTAAATATTCTTTTTCTTCTGAATCTAATATATCTTTTACTTCTTCTAAATCGTGTACTGTAAAAAAATAATAATATAACGAATCATTATTTTTAAAACTTATGTAATAATTTAAGTTTGTTGAACCATAACAATTTATGTCAACATCTTCGCTAATATCTAATATTTCCCCAATATTTCCAGTTGCTTTTATCTTTACTCTTTGCCCTAATTTAAATTTATTCATACTTATTCCTCACTCTCTAATAATTTTAATAATCTCATTTTTATTATTGCTGGATCATATGCTATCATTTCCATTTGCAAACTTCCGTCTTCATTATGCTGTATTTTTCTTCTTTTGTTTCTTTCTATGTCAATATTTAATTTTTTTATTATATCTTTCAATTTTTGAATTGGAATGCAATACTTTTCTTTTATCCATTTTTCGCCCTTATACATTATATATTCATTTGTTTTTCTTGATTTATTTAATATTTTCTTCAGTTCAGCCCAATCGCCATCAAGATCAAATTCTAAAAAATCTTGTCTGCATTCTATATCTTCTTCTATACTATTTTCTTTCACTTAAAACACCTATCCTTATAAATAATTTTTATGTCCTAATCTTTGCATTATATGTTTAAAAAACAAATTCATATCTTTGTGTAATATATCATATAACCATTGCACTGTTTTATCTGATAAATCAATATAATTTAATATAATTCTTTCCAATTCATCAAAGTCATCGTTCATTGTTAATTCTAAATCTCGTTCTATTTCAGATAATTCTTTTTCTCTATTTTCTTTCATTTAAAACACCTCCTAATTATTATTTACAATTTTATATCTTAGTTCTCTTAATCTATTACAAATTGGTTTGAATGTATTATCTGTATTATTCCAACTTTTTAATTGTATTACTTTCCAAATTTCAATTTGATTAAATCTTTTATCTGTTATTTTGTCTAATATTCTTTGTACTGCTCTTTCTTTATTGCTTATAACTCTCTTGTCTGGGTAATCTTCATCTTCTTCTGTAAATATATCTATATACAGATGTTGTAATTTTACTATATCTTTTAACTCTATTTTAATCTCATCAGCTGTTTTCATATGTATCACTCCTCTCAATATTAAATCTTTTTTATTTCATCTTCCCATTTTTTATCTTGATAAGAATAAAATTCTTCAACAATAAAAACATCTATTACCTTATTTTCTTTATTTAATACATCACATACTGGAAACCATACACCTTCATGAACATCACTAAAATCATCTAATGACTTTATAGTATCTAATTTACAGTAATATGGAGTTGTATCAATGTGTAATTGCATATCTACTATATCTTGTTTTAGTTCTTCTATATCTTTTGACTTTTTAAGTATCTTCCCATTCACAAACAAATACCATATCCATTCTTTCATGTCTTATTTACTCCTCTCTCTTACGATATGTTAAACAAGTACAAGTATTATCAGCAGGTATAAATCTATCACTAGAACCATCAGCATAAAAACTAATAAGAGTATGCTTAGCTTTACATTTATAAGCTGGTTTGCCACCTATCGTAAAGTTCTTACACTTTGTTTTACTTCTAAATTTACAATCTTCCTTTTCACAAAATAACATAACTTATTTACTCCTTTATCACTAAATTTGTTTTTCATTTTTTAACCTCCACAACTTATATATAGTGTTATTATAGTGCCTATAAACCAACCTAGGCTTAATGCACTAAAAGCTATTGCTAATAATTGTAATATTAATTTAATCTTGTCCATCTTTTTAACTCTCCTTTTCTAAACTTGTATTTTACTTCCAATACTCTTTTGCTATTTTTCCATCTATGCGTTTTCTTGTGCGAGAAACATACGCTTGCGATGCTTTAACTAGTTTACTTACTTCTTGCTGTGTTTTGCCTAATTGCAAATACTTATACGTTTTTCTTTGTTTTTCTTCTGCATTAGATAAAATTTCTCTCCTAATTTTTGTGATTTTCTCGTATTCTATGTTATCTTCCACTTTTTCCATGTAATCCACGGGATCTTTTATTGTGTCTTCAATAGTAATTTTCTCTCCTATTTCTTTACTTAGACTTATGTTTTTACCTTCTCTTTTTCGCTTTTTTCTTAGATAATTATTTATTTCGTTTTGAACTACTCTGAATGCATAAGTAGAAAATGCATTTTTACCATTGTAAGTTAATACTGCTTTCCATAGACCTAACAGTGCTATTTGTTTTACATCTTCTATTTCATATCCATAATTAATTCTATAATTGTTTGCAATCTTATAATCTATATTTATATTTTTATAAAAAAATTCTTCATCAGTCATATTCCCTCCTAATTTCTCTTTTCCAATTTTTCTAAAATATTGGTTCTACATATGTATTTAGGTTCTGCTTGTCTTTTATTTATTGTACTTAAACCTTTTAATGTTTGTATTAAATCTCCTTGTATCATTTTGTTGTTGTATTTTCTTGTAAATACTTGTATTAATTCCATTTGCTCAATATCGTTTTTTATTCTTCTTCGTTCTTGTCTAATATCTTTTAGCAATTTTCCAGCTTTTGCATATCCTCCTGCGTTTAAATTTCTTGCTTCTATGTAATGCAATATATCTTGTTGTTGCATATCTATTCTTTTTAGCTCTTCGTTTTTATTCTTTAGTTGCTTATCTATATCTTGGAAGAAGTTAAGCATATATTTTAATAATTCCTCTACTTCCATTAACATTCCTTTCCGCTTCCTCGTAGTAGCCCTGTTTGGTAATTAAAAATTATTGGCTCCACATAGGCTTGTGCTTCCTTTAATGTAATCTTTTTTTCTTTTTTTAGCTTTTTATTACTGTACTCCATGTACTGCTTAGAAATTTGTTTTACTGCAAATCCAATTCTCCATTTTTTTATAATTGCATCTTTATCCATTGTTTTCCCCCCTTCTAGCTTGCTATTTTATATATTGCAACACTTTTACCTGTTACACTATCTCTTGTTTTACCAACTATAATTACTTGTCTTTTTTCTAGTAAATGAGTTAACCTTGGACTTGCATTATTTCTATCTGGTGTATTTGTGTAACCTGCTAAATACATCTCTTCTGCTATCTCTCTTGCTGTCCTTTCTATTCCATCTTTTAAGATTTCCAGTACTTGTGCCTCTCTCTCGTTTATATTTACTTTTATAAAACTTTCTCTTCTAGTTTCTCTTGTTATTTCATTCATTTGTTTTCACTCTCCTTTAAAACTACTGTTCCCTGTAAAATCCCTTTTATAGCTTTTATTTTGTTTTGTATTTCTAAATTAGCAAATGCTTCTTGAGTAATCTCTACCATCTCATCACCCCTTTAAATTCACTATTTGCTTTGTTGAATTTCAAGTCTATTTTTCCAGTTTCTCCTGCTCTTTGCTTTGCTAGTTTTAATGTTATATCTACTACTGTTTCTGTACTTTCCGCTTCTTGGTATAAAAATAATATATTATCTGCATCTTGCTCTATTGCTCCACTTTCTCTTAGATCCGCAAGTGTTGGCTCTTGTCTTGCTGCATTTCTATTTAATTGGCATAATCCAACTATTGGTATATTTAGCTCTAAACTTAATAACTTTAGTGTTCTTGTTATATCTGCTACTTCTTGCTCCCTGGAATTAAATTTTCCTTTGTTTTTTATTAGTTGTATATAATCAATTACTATTAGTCCTAAATTGTTCTTATTTTTTAATTTACGGGCTATATTCTCTATATGTTGTATTGTTCTTGCCTTTGTTATTAGGTGAATTGGTAGCTCTGCTATTTCTGCACTTACTATACCTACTTGCTCTAGCTCTTTTGTTTCTAATGTTCCCATACGCATTTTATAACTATTTATTCTTGCCCTTCTGCTTATTAATTTTTGTATTACTTGTGTATCAGACATTTCTAAACTTATTATTGCAGTTTCTGTTCCTCTTTCTGCTATATGTTCTGCTATTTGCAATGCTAATGTTGTCTTTCCTACGCCAGGTCTTGCACCTATTATCGTTAGCTCCTGTTTATGTAATCCACAAATCATTTTGTCTAAATCTGTTATTCCTGTATATAGTGTGTAATCTGGTTTCTGCAATGTGTTTTTTTCTATCTCCGTAGATGTTTCCACTACTTGTTCTACAAAAGTCTGTTCTTTTTCGTTTATCTCCGCTATTTTATTTATTTGCTTTATTTTATCTTGCATAAATATATCTATGTTTTCCGCTTCCATCAGCTCTGTAATACTTTTCTGTAATAATGCCATTAGCTTTCTTTTTTTAGATAGCTCTATTACTTGGTTATATATGTAATCTGCTGTTGTTGCATATACATATTCACTTAAACTTGTTAGATACTCTATTACCTGTTTATTATTTGCACTTATTCTGCTTTGCAAGGAAATTATGGATATTTCCTTTTTCTCTGCTTTTAACTCATTTATTGCTTTTATTATTCTTTTGTTCCTTTCAAATGCAAAATCTGTTTCATCTAGTACATAATCCTCTTGCTCATATATCAGGTAGTACAGCATCGCTTTTTCTAGCTCTTCATCATTCATTTTGTTGCACTCCTTTTCTCTTTATTATTTCTTCGTATGTTGTTTTGCCTCTTACTATATCTGCATACTCTTCTTCTGTTAAAATACTTGTATCTATCTCTTTATAATTTTGTTTAGGCTTTTCTTCTTCCTTTTCCGTTTTTGGTTTTTGTTCGTTCTGCACATCTGCTAATACTTTATATCCTTTGTTTAACCAACTTCTTAATATTCCGTTTATGTATTTAGCTGTTCTTATATTAGCTGTAGATGCTGTTTTTATTGCCTCTATAATTATTCTATAGTCTTTAAAGTCTTTTAGATAACTAAAAATTAAGTCTGCTGCTGCTGGTGTTAATAATCCAATGTTGTCTTCGTATGTTTTTGTTATTTCAGAAATTTTTTCACTATCATCTATCTCTTTCTCTATCTCTATCTCTTTCTCTATCTCTGGTGTAGTTTTGTCGTTCAAAAGTTGTACATTTGTACACAATAATTGTTCTTCTTTTATTTTGTTTCTATAATTTCTTACACGATCCGCTTCTGTACTACTTTTTCCAATCAAATTTTGAATTTCTAACATATAGATTGCTCCATTATCTAAAATTTCAATTAAGCCTAGTTCTTTAAAGATATTTATTGCTTCTTTTACTGTTCCAACCTGATGTCTTACAATTTGTGCAATTACTTCTGGAGTATACGGAATCATTTCTCTAAACATTAATTTGCCATTGTCTTTTAAACTTCTTAAATATAATTTAAGCAAAATATCCGAATAAATATATCCATCTTTCATATTTTGCAAAATTATCATTTCTTCACTATCGAAAAAATTATCTTTCAATTTTAGATAATAATATTTTTTATTATCACTCATCTTTTGCTCCTCTCTTACTTTTCTATATAGTTTTTTCCAAACTCTTTTAAAAATTTTTCTTTACTATATATTTTTATAAATTGTTTCTTTGCGTAGTTTTGTAATTTATTTCTTGTATTTTTATCCAGGTCAGCTTTTTGGTGACATTTTCTACACAAGTAATAAACTAACCCATATTGAATACTTTTTTGCCTATTTGAGCCACCAAGGGCCTCGTGCTTGTCTAATTTTTTTAGCTGTCTATTACAAATAAAACATTTTCCATTTTCTTCCTGCAAAATACTAAATCTGTTTTTCTCTGCTTTTGCTAACTTTTTTGACTTTTGCTTTATTTTTGTCGTTGTATTTTCTTTTTTTATTGGATTTTTTGGACATGGATTAAAACTACCGCTCAGATTGGTTACTATCATTAAATTTTCCCCTTTCCAGAAATCCCCCATTCTCTGTTCAGTTGATTTTCTAATATTCTTAATTTTAATTTTGTTACATTTATTGCTTCTAAATTTGCTTCATATATTGTTTCCTTTATATCTCTATCCAAACGTAAATTTGCGACTTCAGATATTCCATACACAATTTGATTTATTAATGTTACTGGCATATTCTTTTCTGTTTTTAGTTTTAATGCCTCTTGTCTTAAAACTATTTTGTATTTTTTCTCTGCTTCAGCTTTTTTTATTCCATTTTCTTTTAAACTTATTACTAATGTATCTAAGTATTTGGTTAAATTCGTTATTTCGTTAAACAGATCCATCTTTTACCTCTTGCACTTCTCACAAATTTATGTTAATATATAGCTAGATACTTTACATAAGTATTTTAAGTGTTACTTGTCTGTCTTCTTGGTCGTTGTCAGACAAGTCTTTTTTTATTAATTCATATTGCTCTATCAAATATTCAAATGCTTTTTCATCTTTGCCAACAGTCATAAAGCATATTGCTTTTGCTAAAATATTTAACATCTCTTCTTGCATTTCTTCTGTTCTTTTGTCTATTGCTTGTCCTATTTCTGCTCTAGTTGTTTTTAAATCCTTGTATACTTCTTCAAATTCCTCTTGTAGATTTCTTGTTGTCTTTGCTGTTTTTAGCTTATTAAGCATAATAATTACATTTTCTCTTTTACTCATTTTTTTAAATACCCCCTAAAATTTTAAACATCTGTGACTTTTCTAGTTGTATTTCTTGTAATGTTTTGTTTTTGCTATCTATGTTGAATATTACATTCATGTTTCTTTTTGCCTTATATACTTTCTTTGTTTTATGTGCTTTTTTATATGTTATTTTTGCTATTGCATACAAAGCTATAAAAAACATAATTGTTAAGATTACTGTTGTTGTTGCTAATATTTTTATTACTTCTTTTATTTCTACTAAACTCATGCTCCTCACTTCCTTTTAATTAAATATTTGTTGCATTATTTCAAAAGCTTTATCTAAATTTACTCGTATAGATTTTTCCCCAGTTTTTATTATTGCTTCTTCTAATTCTGGCATTGCTAATATTTTGTATGCTTGTGCTTTGCTTATGCTGTATTGAGTGCGAAACTCTTTTACTGTTACATATTTAGCCCTTGCTTTTTGTTGTAATAATGTTGCTGGCATTTAAATCACCTTCTTTAAAAATTTATTTACAAAATAAACTTGTCCTTTTCCTGTTACTTTAGTAGTTCTTGTTACTCTTACACTTCCATCTGGATTACTTAATGTTCTTTCCTTTATTTCAAAAAGTTCTAAATCCATAGCTTTTTGTGTTGGCATATTTTTTCTTTCACCATTCTTTATTAAATAGTCATTGTTTCTTAGCCAATCAAATAATCTATTTTGCCCTATGTCGTATCCGTTTTGCCTTAATAATTTTGCTAAATCTCCTATTAAAATACTTGTTGTACTTGTTTCAACTGAATCTGCAAACAATACTTTTGGTTTTTGATTTTCTAATACTTTCTTTTGTTTTGCATTTTCCAGTTGCAATTTCTTTTTTTCTTCTCTCTCCTGTTTTAATTGTTCAAATACCTTTATTGCTAAATCAGGATTATCTAATAATTCATCAGTTGCATACATTCCATTTTTTCTGATTGAAGGTAATACTTCACTTGTTACCCATCGTTTAAACTTCTTTGTGCTTTTTAATTTGCTTGATAAGATTAAACTATATAATCCACTTTCATTTATTATTGTCATATTTCTATTTTGGCTACCGTCGTAAATTGCGACATCAGATATTTTATCCTCTTCATCAATATGTTTTGATAATGCATCTCTTGTGTTTTTATAACCTAATACTGTGGCTATATCATTACCAACAAAAAATGGTTCATTATTAACCATCAAGCTTCTTATTTTTCCAAAGTCTCGATTTTCAAATATTTTTAATTCGTTCATTTATTTTCTCCTTTCTTTCATATAAGTTTATTCCGGTTAATTTTTTTTAACCATTTAAGTTAAAAAAATATAATCTTCGAAATTATAATTATTCCTTTGGCAAAACTTTATAATTGCACCTATTACTTTTTTTCCTGCGTTTTTACCATTATTTTTTAAAATCGAATTAAGTTGAAAACGACTTATTCCTAATTCTTTTGCCATCTTTGCTTGGTTGCCATCAAACTTTTCTCTCAATAAAATATTTATTGCTCCCATATTCAGTTCCACATCTTTCACCTCTTTTCTAGATATTTTTGGTTAATTTTTCTTGACCATTTGCATTATACTAAATCAAAAATAACATGTCAATACTTTTGGTTAATTTTTTTTAACTTTTTTTGTTGACATTTTTGAACACTTGATTTATACTGGTTTTAAGGAGGTTTTTGTATGTTTGATAAAGTTAAATTTGCAAATATATTAAGGGAAATAAGTAATACATATGATAATCAAAGAGAATTTTCTGAAAAATCAAAAATAAATCGAACTTACCTTTCTCAATATCTTAATACGAAACTAGAGCAACCACCCAAACCTGAAATATTAGAAAGATTAGCTAATGCTTCCAGAGGTATTACTAATTATTCTGAACTTATGAATATATGTGGTTATTTTGATAAAGAAATAGAAGATGATTTAATAGATTCTTTAAAATCTTTAGAGATAGATAAATGCGATTTAGACAAAGCTTTAACTGCATTTATTGAAAATTTCATAACGATTCCAGATAATTATACAATAAATATATACGATATGGAAGACACTGCAATCTATTATGCTTATGAAATTCTTAGAATATATTATTTTAAGTTAATAAACAATGAGTTAAATAATGCAAGATATAATTCATCTTCAGAAAAAAAAGATTATTTTGAAATAGCTGAAATAAATGCTTGGGAAAAAATGAAAAAAATATTAAATAACATAGATGAAGCAGAGATTATAACTTCACTTACAGCTGATGAAAAAGTATCTAAATTCTTATCCAATGTAAAATCTCAAAAAAAATTTTATATGTGTCCTGTCTATGGTAAAATAAGTGCAGGTATACCAAATTGGGCTGAAGAATGTTTAGAAGGATATTTGCCAATTGACCCAAACTTAATGGGTATAATTAATCCAGAAGAATGTTTTTTCTTAAAAGTAAACGGCGAAAGTATGAATAAAGTTATACAAAATGGTGCATATGCATTAATAAGAAAACAAGATATAGTAGAAAATGGAGAAATTGCTGCCGTTCTTGTAAATGGCTTTGAAGCTACATTAAAAAAATTTACAAAACAAGGAGACTTGGTTATATTGGAGCCAATGTCAAATGACCCATCATTTACTACACAAGTTTATAATAAAAATACAGATATTAAAATTCTTGGAAAATATATAGGTAAATTTGAAATGAATAAATAACACTAAAGATAAGCAGTATATAGTTACTGCTTTATTTTATAGAAAGGAGGATTCATATGGCTTTTACATATACCACAAGAGCAGATGGTCGCTTAGTAAAAAAAGTTACTGTAAAAGGTCAAGCTAAACCCAAATATATTTATAGTACTAATGTTAAAGATTTAGAGCGACAATACATAGAGCTGAAATACAATTCTAACAATAATATATTAATCGACGGAAATGTCCGAATGAAAGATTTTGCATTAAAATGGATTGAATTAAATTCCACTGGGAAACAGTATGGTACAATTAAAGAATATACCTATTTGATTAATAAACATATTATACCTGCTATTGGATTAAAAAAAATAAAAGATATAAAACAAAGTGATATAAAACAAATGTTAAAAAACTTGGAAAGAATCCCTACAACAGCTGGAAAAACATTACAACTAGCAAAAAGGATTTTAAATGAAGCTATAGACAATGATATAATAATAAAAAATGTAGCAGCAAATATAAAATCTCCACAAATAAATAGAAAAGAGAAAACGACATTAACTATTGCCGAAGACAACAAACTTATTCATTCTTCTTCTAAATATGCCCCATTTTTTATTTTGATGCGTTTTACAGGTATGAGAAGAGAGGAAATTGTACCACTTACAATAAATGATATAGATTTAAAAAATAAAACCATAACAATTAATAAAGCTGTTACATTTATACATAATCAACCCGTTCAAAAAGCAACTAAGAACGGAAAGTCCAGAATAATACCAATTTTAGATTGTATATATGCAATAGTAGAAAATTTAGTTAGTGAAGCCAAACAAAACAAAAGAACATTACTTTTCGTAAAAGAAACCGACAAAAAAATGCTTACAGAATCTGCAATAGAGAGACATTTGGAAAGCTTTTTAAATTCGGTTGATAATGTAAAATTTACTTGCCATCAACTTAGACATAGTTATTGTACAATGCTTTATTATGCTGGCATTAAAATAAAAAAAGCCCAAGAATTGATGGGACATGCTAGTGCAGATATGGTCTATGATATTTATACACATTTGGATAATCAACGCGAAAATACAGATGAAACTATTAATAGTTATATTTCAGAAAACTATTAAAAAAGTTGTCAAAAAAGTTGTCAAAATCGATTTGAAAAACTGCCAGTAGTTATATCTACTGGCTTATATGTTTTATGAAAAAATGCTTACGAATCTGTTGCTCTACCAACTGAGCTACAGCAGCACTTTTGATTACACACTGTTTATTTTAACATACTTTGTTAATTTAATACAATAGAATTCTAAAAATATACTGTTAATATATAAAAAGTTACAATCCACAGCTACTAATTATCTTCTTTAAAGATAATGTACTATCTTCTTACCTCTTATAATAAGCTATGAATTGTAACATTATAAAAATCATATATCAAGCTTAGTCTTTACTAAATTGATAAACTATTTTGAATGTTTACCTCTTGATTTTTTAATTTTGTAACTATTATCTATATTATAGTCATCCTCTTTATCTTCTAAATATGTATTTTTATTATTGTTTTCATTTACAGGAGCTTTTGTATTTTCACCATCATCATTTGCATATGTACCATATAATCCATCATATAAATTGTTGCTATCATATTTTTGTGAAACTTCATTACTTTCACCATACATATCTCTGCTTATATATGGTTTTTGAGGTTCATTACTATTTTTTTCTTGTTCATTTATATTTTTTTCTTGATTTGAATATATAATATCATCATTTTGTGAATTTATATTTTTACTTAATGTTTCATCATCTTTTAATTCATTAAAATTAGATATATCATTTTTATTTGTTGAGCTATTTAAGTTTTTAGATGAATAACCATATAAACCTGAATAGTCATCTAATTTTTCATCTTGATTATTATTTTCATATTTTTTATTTTTTTTGTGTTTTACAATAATTAATATAATAATTACGATTAAAATAACAGATCCAACTATAGCTCCATATGTAATTATGTCTTTATTATTAGTATTTGCAACAACTGTATTTTTAGTTACGTGTATTTGATATGTAACTGTTTCTTTTCCATCTTGTGATGTAACTGTTATATTTATAACATTTTCTCCATTTATTATGTTTGTATTTCCTGTAATTTCTATAGTTGCATTTTCATCATTTGCTACTGCTGATACATCTAACTTTGTAATATTTGGATCTAATACATTAATTTTATATTCATATACATTTGATTCAAATTTTGGGCTTAATGTGTATCCATTTATTTTTAATGATGATAAGCCTAATGTTGCTTCCTCACCTTTTTTCACATTTATTGTGTAGATTCTTGTAGTTCCATCTTGTGCTGTTACTGTTATTTTTACTGCATTATCACCTGCTACTAATGATTCATTTCCTGTAATTTCAACAGTAGCTTTTTCATCATTTGGAGCTGCTTTTATTTCTAATTTTTCTACATCTGCACCTACATTTAATGTATATGATGTTGTTTCTGGATTAAATTCTGGATCTAAACCTTCTGGTGTTACTTCTAATGTTTTTAATGCTTTATCAGATGCTTTTGATGGCTCTTCTGTTGTTAATAGTGATGTTTTTATATATCCAGTTCCTCCATTATAAGAAACTTTAGACCATCCATTATCACTAATTCCAGTACGAGTAACACTTTCTCCAGCTTTTAATGTACCAATTTTGTCACTATCTGCACTATAGTTTTTACGAATATTTATGTCTCCTGTCGCATATACTTTGTCATTTGCTGATTTAAATGTTGGCTCTGTTGTGTCGTTGTTATCTTTGTTATTACTTTTTTTGTCATTATTTTTAGTATTTGTTGAATCATCTTTGCCATTAGGTGTTGATTTACCAGCTATAGAAATAGAGCCTCCTGAAACATTTTTTAAATTTCCTGAAGAATCTGACATTTTTCCTACCGGTGTAACTGTAACCTTAACACCATTATCTGAGTTGGCTTTTACAGTCATAGAAAATGACCCTTCTAGCCATTCACTTGAACTACTTGATGATGTTCCCCCACTTACACTGATACTTACTTTACCTGTGTATGATGAAGAAATTGTTATATTTGCACTTTCACCATTTGAAATATTTTTCTTTGAACTGCTAACATTTATATCAGCAGCCATAGATTTTACTGTAATAGCAATTAATAGTACTATCATTGATATTATAACTTTTTTTATCACTCGTATCTTATTCATTTTTATCCCTTTCCATATAAATTATTTCATTATTTCTTTTTTTATAAGAACATAGTCTGCTGGATCTATTTCTCCATTTTGGTTGTAATCTGCGATTTTTTGTTGATCCGCATTTAAACTTTTTACACCCATTATATGATTTTTAATTAAAACATAATCTGCTGGATCAAGCATATTATTTCCATTTACATCTCCATGCATAAAGTCCTTATTTCCATCATTGTTGTTACCATTATTATCGTTATTATTATCACTTCCACCATCTTTATTTAGATATTGGTTAGCAACATATCCTTCTAATCCATCACTTGTTACTATTTTGTCCCAAGTATATCCATTAGCTTGTGCTACATTTTCTTGCATTATTGTTACTGTTGTTCCTTTGCTTAAAGATGTAACAACTCCACTTGATGTTGTTGCTTGTGCTCTTATTCTAACTTTTCCGCTGTCGCATTTTATTGTTGCTATTTTATATGATGGATTTGGAGTAGGATTATTTCCTATTTCGGTTAAATATTTATCAGCTATATAACCTTGTGTTCCGTTTGCAAGTTTTACTCTTACCCAGTTAAATCCATTTATATTATTGTATGTGCCTTTTTCTATTATAGTAACTGCTTGACCTGATATTAATGTTGTTACTATTTTTGTATTACTTGTTCCTGGTCCATTTCTTAAGTTTACACTTGTATTTGATACTGCTGAAATGTTTGCATTTGTAACATCTGCAATTTGTGTAATGTAATTTCTTGCAATATATCCTTTTACACCTGAAGATAATACAACTTTATCCCAATAATATCCACTTACTTGTGTTGCACCACATTCAATTCTTAATAATACATCTCCTGTATTTACTTTTGTAAGAACTGTTCCTAATAATGAAGGTGCTGTTCTTACTTTTACATCTGTTCCTGTTACTTTAACATTTTGTGTTATTACACTTGAACCATTTGGTGAACCACACTTTTCAGTAGGCATATTTTCAAATACAGGAATTACAAATGTAAAACTATTATTTAACATACCTAAACTTGAATATGATTTTTTTACCGATGTACTTTCACTTACTGCTGCACTAATATTTCCCATATATTGGTGATAATATAATTTTCCGTCACTATTATCTACATCATATTTTTGTAAATATAAAGTTGATTGACCAACATTTATGTATCCAGATGCAATCCACGCAGCTCCACCTTTTATTGCTGTTTCTGGATCTGTCCAGCCTTTTCTTCTTGCATATCTTAATGCATTAGAAATAACTGCCGCATTTCCACTTCCTGTTGCATTTATATTATAAAAATTATAGTATCCAACATATCCACTATATGTACCTTTTCCTGTTGAGCTTGCTGTACTATTTGATCCTTGCTCTTGCACAATTCTTGATGCTAAATGATATGGACTAATATTAGATGCTTGTGCTGCTTCCATAATTACCTGTGCATATGACTTATTTATTGTTGCAGTTGAGCCATCTGTTTTAGTATATGTTATTTGACTACCTCTCATCCAAGGTGCATTGTTTATTATTTTGTTAACTCCATCTATTGTTTGAGTACTCGAATCATATTTTAAATTTTCAAATTGAAATATGTAATCTTCATTTAACCAGTTACGTGGATCCATATAATATGATACTGCTACTTCTGAAGCACATCTCCATTTTCCTGTATCATAAGCTTTATTTCCACAAGTTGAACAAATCCATGCTCCTGTTTTATCATAATAAACTAAGTTTCTGCCATGAGCTGCACTTGTTTCATTTTTTATTACTTGATTCCAATCTAAACCTGTATACAATATTTTAAATTGCCAATTTGGATATTTTGCTTTTAAATTATCTATTAGTTCTTTATAGCCTGGATAATTGTTTATTTTACTTGAATACCCTTCCGTACTTTGAGCTGCATAAGATTCTTTTATTTGTAAAAAAGTACTTATGCATATATATGCAATAAAAACCATTAACACTACTATACTTATCAGCTTTGTTTTTCTCGACAAAATGTTACCTTTTAACATTTTATTCCCTCCTCTTTTGCATTTTTTTACAAAGCTAGTATATCATTAAAAATTTATAAAGTAAAGGTCGAAATTGTTAAAATTTTACAAAAAAAAGAAGTTACTTTTTATTATAAAAATAACTTCTAAAATTAACTTATAAACACATATAATTCCTTTATTAAGCCCAAATTGTTATGCACATATATACAATATATGATAGTAAGAAAACTGAACCTTGTAATCTTGTCATTTCATTTTTCTTGCCAATTATTGGAAATAAGCATAACAATGCTGTTGCAACTATTAGTATTAAAAAATCCATATTGTAACTAACAGAATATTCAATTGGTTTTATTATAGCTGAAACTCCTATAATAAAAATCATATTTAGTATACAAGAGCCAATTATATTTCCAATTGCCATATCTACTTTTCCTTTTGTAGTTGCTACTATTGATGTAATTAGCTCTGGCAAGCTTGTTGCTATAGCAATAATCGTAACACTTACCATTTTTTCACTCATTCCAAGTGTACCTGCAATTTTTGATGCATTATCAACTACAAAATCACCACCAAATTTTAAAAATATGATTCCTAAAATTACATATATTATTGATTTTATTAAATATTTTATTGATTGAGTTTTTATATCTACAATAGCTAAATCCTTACTAATTCCATCAACTGTATCATCAAAGTCTTCACCTTTTTTTGCCATTATTATGCTATACACTATAAAAGCTCCGCAAACTAATAACAAAACAACACCTTCTAATCTATTAATTGTATTTGGTTGACCTTTTAGATTATTGTTTGCTAATGCAAATACCAAAATTGTAATTAAAAAAGTAAATGGACTTTCAAAATATCTTGTTTCTTTTTTAAACTTTAAGTTTTTAATTATTGCGCATATTCCTAAAATTAATAACAAATTAGATAAATTACTACCTATTACATTACCAATTGCCATATCAGAATATCCATTTAATGCTGATGTTACACTTATAAATAATTCTGGCATTGAAGTTCCAATTGACACAATTGTTAATCCTATTACAATTTCTGGAATATGGAATCTTTTAGCAATATTGCTTCCACCTTTTACTAAAAAATCTGCACCTTTTATTAGTAAAAGGAAACCTATTATTATAAAAATAATTTGTATAATCATTTTTTGTCTCCTTATTATTTCATACTTTTTATGTCATCTTTATGTGTTTTTTTAAAGACTTATTTACTAATAAGTCTTTAATTTTTTATCTTCTATTTGCTTTAGAATCTAATGAATCTAATGTGTCTAGTGCTTTTCCTGTTCCTAATGCTACACATGATATGGCATCTTGTGCAATCATTACATTAATTCCTGTTTTTTCTTGTAATAATTTATCTAATCCGTCTACTAAACATCCTCCACCTGTCATATAAATTCCTTTATCACTAATATCTGCTGCAAGTTCTGGTGGTGTCCTTTCTAGTACTGAGTGAACTGCATCTACGATCATTAATGCTGGTTCAATTAGAGCTTCTAACATTTCACTTGAATATACTGTTACAGTTTTTGGTAAACCATCTATTAAATCTCTTCCCCTTATATCCATTTCTGTATCTTGAATTTTTGGGTACACACAACCAATATTTATTTTTAAATCTTCGGCAGTTCTTTCACCAATCATAATATTATGTTTCTTTTTTATATATTTTACAATATATTCGTCAAATTTATCTCCAGCTACTTTTAAAGATGTGCTAACAACAGAGCCTCCTAATGAAATTACAGCTATGTCAGTTGTACCTCCACCTATATCTACTACCATATTTCCACAAGGTTTTGAAATATCAATTCCTGCACCAATTGCTGCAGCTATTGGCTCTTCTATTAAATATACTTTTCTTGCTCCAGCTTGTGTGGCAGCATCAATTACAGCTTTTTTTTCAACTTCTGTAACCTGTGATGGTATACAAATCATTATTCTTGGTGCAAAAACAAATCTTCCGCATACACGACTTATAAAATATTTTAACATTCTTTCAGTTACAGTATAATTAGATATTACACCCTCTCTTAAAGGTCTTGTTGCTACAATATTACCTGGTGTTCTACCTAACATTCTTCTTGCTTCTCTTCCAACGGCTAATACATCATTTGTGTTACTATCTACGGCAACTACTGATGGTTCTCTTAATACTATTCCTTTTCCTTTTACATATGCAATTACAGTAGCTGTTCCTAAATCAATCCCTATGTCTTGCCCCCAACCAAACATTTTTCATCTTTCCTTTCAGGTTTAATGTTACACTTTTATTTCATTTTTGTTACGATTATATTACATATTGTGCAAAATAGCAAATATTTTTTACAAATATTATAAGATTTTATAATTATTAATTATTTTATCCATTTTTTTGTTTTAGATACAAATACATTTCAATAATATTGTAGAAAATTTCTATTAATAAAAAATCATTGAAAATACATTTGTAAGTTCAATGATTTTAATTTCTAAATTTTATCTTTCCTGTTTTACTTTTAATTGATTTGTAATATTTTCTACATTTGAATCAATATTTATTATATTTAATGAGTCTCCATTGCTTTCAGGTTTTTCTGCATTTTTTTGCTCTTCACTTATAAATGTTATTTTAAATGATGTTACATTATCACATTTAAAATCTATTTTAAAATTTTTTAAATCTCCTGGATTTAATTCATCTATTTGGGCATATTCAGTACCTAAATTAACGTTATTTTTTGAAAATAATTCAACTTTCATATATTTATTTGTTACTTTTTCATTTGTATTATTTACTATTTTTCCTTCTATATATCCGTCATCTTTCGAAGCTTTTGCTGTTATTATTGTAATATTTGCTTCTTTTACATCTATATCATAAGTTTCAATTTTATAATATGATGTTTTTATATATGCATCTATTAATAAGTTACTTACAACATATAAGCCTACAAATAATAGTAGATATATAAAAAAAGTTTTCATTCTACTCATAATACAAATTCTCCTTTATAATTTTCTAAATACACCTGCTACTTTTCCTAATATTTCACAATTACTTACTATTATTGGATCCATTGTGCTATTTTCTGGTTGTAATCTAATATGGTCTGATTCTTTGTAAAATGTCTTTACAGTTGCTTCATCACCTATTAATGCTACAACAATTTCTCCATTTCTTGCAACGTTTTGTTTTTTTACTAGAATATAGTCTCCATCTAGTATTCCCGCTTCTATCATACTTTCACCACTTACTGTTAGCATAAAACATTCTGAATTTCCAACAAAATCAATTGGAATTGGAAATGTATCAGATATATTTTCAACTGCAAGTATTGGCGCACCAGCTGTTATTTTTCCAACTATAGGAACTTCTACCATCTCTTTTGCTGTGTATAAATTTTTACTTTCTTCTTTTACTTCTGGTTTATTTTCGTTACTGTTTTTTGTTCCTTTTAATAGTCGTAATGTTCTTCCTTTTTGATTTTCTTTTTTAATGTATCCTTTTTGCTCTAATTTTGTTAAATATCCATGAACAGTTGCAGTAGAACTTAATCCTACTGATTTTCCAATCTCTCGTACTGATGGTGGATATCCATTTTCTTTTATTTGTTTTTCAATAAATGCTAAAATATCTTTTTCTCTTTTTCCTAATTCTTCGCTCTTTTTTCTTGGCATATATATATCACCCCTTAAACATACTAAAAAAATGATAACATATATTGGAAAAAAAGTCAAACAAAAGTTTCGTTTTTAATCGTACCATTCAAGCTCCCAACCACAAATATTTACTGTGTCGCCTTCTTGAACTCCAGCTTCTTTTAATTTTTGATTTACACCTAAACTATCTAAACATTTTTGGAAATAATACATTGATTCATTATCTTCTAAGTTTACTCTTCTCATTACTCTATCAACTGCTGGACCGTCTACGACAAAAATTCCATCTTCTTTCTTTATTGTGTATCCTTCTTGCTCTTCTTGTAATGTGTATACTTTTTTGTCTTCAACTTCATCATATAATTCTTCTTTTGGAAGTTCTTTTAATACTTGTGATACTCGTTTTAGTAGCTCACTAATTCCTTCTCCAGTTACAGCTGAAATTTTAAATATTTCTATATTGTTTTCTTTAGCTAATTTTTCTAAATCATTATATAAATTTTCATCCTGCATACTATCAATTTTATTTGCAACAATTATTTGTTTTCTTTTACTTAATTTTTCACTATAAGATTTTAGCTCTTCATTTATTGTTTTAAAATCATCTACAGGATTTCTACCTTCTATTCCAGAAACATCAATAACATGTAGTAATAATCTTGTTCTTTCAATATGTCTTAAAAATTGAAGACCTAAACCTGTTCCATTACTTGCACCTTCAATTATTCCAGGAATATCTGCAATTACAAAGCTTTCTCCATAATCATTTTTTACTACACCTAAATTTGGTTCAAGTGTTGTAAAATGATAATCTGCAATTTTTGGAGTTGCAGATGTTGTTTTTGATAAAAATGTAGATTTTCCAACATTTGGAAATCCAATTAATCCTACATCAGCTAATAATTTAAGCTCTAATATAACCTCTTTTTCAATTCCCTTTTCTCCATCTTGTGAAAAACGAGGAGCTTGTCTTGTTGATGTCGCAAAATGACTATTTCCTTTTCCTCCTCTTCCACCTGGTAATATAAGCTCCTTTTGACCTTTATGTGATAAATCGGCTATTATTTTACCTGTTTCGGCATCTTTTATTAAGGTCCCTATTGGAACTTTAACATATAAATCTTCTCCGCTTTTTCCGTATCTTCTTGCACCTTCACCATTTTTACCATTTTCTGCTTTAAATTTCTTTTTAAATCTAAAATCTACTAATGTGTTTGAGTCTGGATCTACTATAAAATAGATACTACCTCCTCTTCCACCATCTCCACCATCTGGTCCTCCTGCAGCAACATATTTTTCTCTTCTGAAAGATACTGCACCATTTCCGCCATCACCAGATTTTATTATAATTTTTGCATAATCTGTAAACATATCTATTTGTATGACTTCTTTAGTTACAAGTCATACACTCCCTCCTTTTTTATTTTATTCGAAGTAATTTAATTTCATTGCTTTTTTTACTTTTTTCATTACTTCTTTAGCTGTTTGTTGTGCCTTTTTTGTTCCTTCAATTAATACTTTATCTATAATTTCTGGATGTGCTTCATAATAAGCTCTTTTTGCTCTTATAGGCTCTAACTCATCTATTATATTTTTTATTAATTGTTTTTTACAAGCAACACAACCTCTTTCACCTGCTTTACATTCACTACATACAGTTTTGTAATCTTCATCTTTTGTGAATAATTTATGATAATATGCAACCATACATATATCTGGATTACCTTTATCATCTTTTCTTATTCTAGCAGGATCTGTTAATGCTCCCATAACTTTTCTTGTTATTTCTTCTTCACTGTCTGATAAATAAATTGCATTACCTAATGATTTACCCATTTTTTCGTTTCCATCTAAGCCTTTTATTCTCTTTCCCTCAGATAAAACTTCTTTTGGTTCAACCAAAGTTTCTCCATATATTGAATTAAATTTTCTAACAATTTCTCTACATTGTTCAATTAAAGGTAACTGATCTTCACCTACTGGAACAAATTCTCCTTCTAGTGCAGTTATGTCTGCAGCTTGACTTACTGGATATCCTAAAAATCCATATGTTACACTTTCTCCAAATAAATCTCTTTTTTGAGCTATTTCTGTTTTTACAGTAGGATTTCTTTGTAACCTTGCTATTGTAACTAAATTTGAATAAAATACTGTAAGTTCTGCAACTTCTGGTATCATTGATTGCACATAAATTGTAGTTTTTTCTGGATCAATTCCACATGATAAATAGTCTATTGCTAGCTCTCTTACATTTTTACTTACTTTTTCTGGATTATTAAAATTATCTGTTAATGCTTGAACATCTGCAATTAATATAAATTGTTCATACTCGCCTGAATTTTGTAATTCAATTCTTTTTTTTAATGATCCAAAATAATGTCCTATATGTAATCTTCCTGTTGGTCTATCTCCTGTTACTATACGTTTTTTCTTCTCCATAATAAATCTTCCTCTCTTTGTAAAAAATAAAAATAATATATTAACATTAGAAACGCCATCGTCTTCCTGCCATATTACTCATAAAAAACTCATTCCTTGTATAATATTTAGATTTTTAAACTGGATTTATCTATAAACCATTTTAATCATTTTAATTTTGTATTTCAAATTTTTTTCTCTAAAAAATTATTACTATTATAGTTTATAATATATTCTTTTTCAAGCCTATTAATATAATAAAGTTACTTTGCTTCCACTTTTTTTTATAAATCCTTCGTCTTTTAAATTTCTTATTTCGCGCATCATTGCACTTCTATCTACACTTAAAAAATCTGCTAGATCTGTTAGTGAAAATGGTAATTCAAATGTCCTTGATAGGTTTCGCGTCGATAATATAGAAAAATATCCTAATAATTTATCTCTAATCGTTCTTTTTGTTAACACTTCTATTCTTGTATTTAAATTTGTAACTTTATTTACTACTATTTTACAAAATTTTTCTGATAATAATTGGTGAAATTTACAATTTGGTTTGCATTTTTCATATATGTTATTGTAAGAAAAAAATAGCACTTCGCAATTTTTTTTGGCTTCTACTAATAATTCGTTGTTTACTGTTACTACATAAAAAGCTTCTCCAAATATATCATTTTTTGTATAGTGCTCTATTATAGATTTTCCACCATTTAAATCATATCTAACTAAGTCTGCTTCTCCTGTTAATAAAACGCAAACTTGATTTCTCTTTTGAATATATGTTGTTATTGTTTGATTTTTATTGAAGAATTTTTTTTGTACATTTTTACAATTTTCTGAAAATTCTTCAAAAAACTCAGTTAGCTCTAGTTCATTTCCCATATTCGTTTCTCCTAATTTTTTGTATATACTCGAAATTATACAATATTTCAGTTGCAAATGCAACAAATTGATGTAATAAAAATGTAATAATTTTCTTTTCTTAGAGCTACCTTATTTATCTACTTGAAAAAATTTTTTTTACAAAATTGGTGCTTTTGCAACAGAAAAGTTTTTAAGTTGATATATAATAAACGCATACGAAATAAAGGAGGTAACTTGGAAATGAAAATAATCAAAAGAGACGGAAGAATAGTAGATTTTGACAGACAAAAAATTATGATAGCTATTGAAAAAGCTAACGAAGAAGTAAGAGGAAGACAGAAAGCTAGTAAAGAAGATATAAAAGAAATTGTTAAATATATTGAAGATTTAGATAAAAAAAGAATGCTAGTTGAAGATATTCAAGATATCATTGAAGAAAAATTAATGGAAATGGAAAAATTTGAACTTGCTAAAAAGTACATAGTATATAGATATACAAGAGCACTTATTAGAAAACAAAATACTACTGATGAAACAATTTTAGGTATTATTAGAAACGAAAATAAAGAATTAGCTGAAGAAAATTCTAATAAAAATACAATGCTTGCATCAACTCAAAGAGATTATATTGCAGGTGAAGTTTCAAGAGATTTAACAAAAAGATTATTATTACCTGAAAAAATTTCAAAAGCAAATGAAGAAGGTGTTTTACATTTTCACGATGCGGATTATTTTGTTCAACCAATTTTTAACTGTTGTTTAATTAACATATCTGATATGCTTGATAATGGTACAGTTATGAATGGAAAGATGATTGAAAGCCCAAAAAGTTTCCAAGTTGCGTGTACGGTGACAACCCAAATAATTGCTGCTGTTGCAAGTAACCAATATGGCGGACAATCTGTAGATATGAAACATTTAGGAAAATATTTAAGAAAAAGCTATAATAAATTTAAAGAAGAAATTGAAACAAAATATAAAGATAAACTAAGCCAAGATATTATTGAAGACTTAGTTCAAACAAGATTAAAAGCTGAACTAAAAGCTGGTGTTCAAACTATTCAATATCAAATAAATACATTAATGACAACAAATGGCCAATCTCCTTTTGTTACATTATTTTTACACCTTGAACCAGATGATCCATATATAAAAGAAAATGCAATGATCATTGAAGAAATTTTAAGACAAAGATACGAAGGAATAAAAAATGAAGCCGGAATTTATGTTACACCTGCCTTCCCTAAACTTGTATATGTTTTAGATGAACACAACTGTTTAAAAGGAGGAGAATATGATTATTTAACAAAACTTGCTGTTAAGTGCTCTTCAAAAAGAATGTATCCAGATTACATATCAGCAAAAAAAATGCGTGAAAATTATGAAGGAAATGTATTTAGTCCAATGGGTTGTAGAAGCTTTTTATCTCCTTGGAAAGATGAAAACGGAAATTATAAATTTGAAGGTAGATTTAACCAAGGTGTTGTAAGTATAAACTTACCTCAAATAGCAATAATTGCTGATGGTGATGAAGAAACTTTCTGGAAACTTTTAGATGAAAGATTAGAGCTTTGTAAAGAAGCATTAATGTGTAGACATTATGCCCTACTTGGTACAAAATCAGACATAAGTCCTATTCATTGGCAATATGGAGCTATTGCTAGACTTGAAAAAGGTGAACCAATTGATAAATTATTGTATGGTGGATATTCAACAATGTCTCTTGGATATATTGGTGTTTACGAGATGACAAAACTTATGACTGGTCTATCTCATACAGACCCTATTGGTCGTGAATTTGCCATGAAAGTTATGAATCACTTAAGAGAAACAACTGATAAATGGAAAGCTGAAACAAATATTGGATTTGCTTTATATGGTACTCCAGCTGAAAGTTTATGTTACAAATTTGCTCGTATTGATAAACAAAGATTTGGTACTATAAAAGATGTTACAGATAAAGGATATTACACAAATTCTTACCATGTTGATGTTAGAGAAAAAATTGATGCTTTCGATAAATTAGCATTTGAAAGTGATTTCCAAAGAATATCTTCTGGTGGTGCAATTTCTTATGTAGAAATTCCAAACATGCAAAATAATATTTCTGCACTTGAAGAAGTTGTTAAATTTATTTATGACAATATTCAATACGCAGAATTCAACACCAAATCAGATTTTTGCCATGTTTGCGGATTTGATGGTGAAATTATAATAAATGATAATAATGAATGGGAATGTCCAAATTGTGGAAACAAAGATCATTCAAAAATGACTGTAGTTCGTAGAACTTGTGGTTATCTAGGTGAAAATTTCTGGAATGCCGGAAAAACTAAAGAAATAAAACAAAGGGTTCTTCATTTGTAAAATATGTGGGAAAAGGAGGAGATATATGTGAATTATGCAGATATAAAAAGAGTGGATGTTGCTAATGGTGAGGGTGTTCGAGTTTCTGTTTTTGTTAGTGGTTGTAATCATCATTGTAAAGGATGTTTTAATCAATGTGCTTGGGACTTTAATTATGGCAATAAATTTACTGATGAACAAATTGATACAATATTAAAATATTTAGATCATGATTATATTTCTGGTTTATCTCTTCTTGGTGGTGAACCACTTGATCCTAAAAATCAAGAGGGTTTATTGCCTCTTGTTAAAAAAGTAAAAGAAAAGTTCCCTGATAAAAATATTTGGTGCTATACAGGATTTGATTTTGAAAAAGATGTTGTTGGGAAAATGGTTAAAGTAAGCAAAACTTCAAATGAATTAGTTCGTTATCTTGATGTTGTTGTTGATGGGAAGTTTGAAGAAGACAAAAAAGATTTAAAACTTCGTTTTAGAGGTTCTTCTAACCAGAGAATTATTGATGTAAAAGAAAGTCTAAAAGAAAATAAAGTTGTTGAATTTAAATTAAAATAGCAAACAAGATGGATTTAAGAATTACTTAAATCCATCTTGTTTTAATTTTGCTTGAAAAAATCGCAATATTCTTTTGCTCTACAAGTATAGCATTCCTCGTGAATTTCATCTGTGGCAATATATCTTCTACCACATTTTTCTGCAGCATCTTTCTTATATTCTGCCAGTTTTTGGCAATATTTGTTTGCCTTACAGTTTCTACAAACTTGCCAATCATTATCTTTCACTTTCCGAATTTTGCATTTTATCATTGCAGTTTTCCAAGCAATATCATCCTTAATCATTTTGAAAAGCAAAATAAAATTCCTCCTCTTTAAATTAATAAAATGATACTGAGATGTTATATATGATAACATAAAATTTATTATATGTAAATAAATTTACATCGTTTTGTATATTTTTTAATCTATTAATACCTAATTTTCTAATCAACATATATTCTATTAACTCTTTTTCCAATTAAGCATATTACCTCATATGGAATTGTTTCTAAATAATTTGCTACTTCTTCAATGTGTTCATTATCTTTTAATACATATACCATATCATGTACTTTTACAGTATCATCTACCTTTACAAACATCATATCCATACATACATTTCCAATTATTTCATATTTTTTGTCATGTATATATACAAATCTCCCTTTATTTTTTCTTATAACTCCATCAGCATAGCCAATTGCTACAACAGCTATTTTTTCGTCTTTTTCTGCTGTGTGAGTTCCATTATATCCTACTGTTTCGCCTTTTTTCACTTCATTAATTTGAATTACTTCACTTTTTAATACAAATGTAGATTTCAAGTTTAAATCTTTTGGTCCGTAAAAACCATACATTACTATTCCTAATCTGCATCCATTTGCAAAATCTAACTTTGGATAATTCATTGTTGCCTCACTTGCAGATATATGAACTATTTTTATTTTTTTAATATCTATTTTCCCTGTTATCTTTTTAAATTTTTCTATCTGCTCCTCATAGTGTTTTTTATTTGAAGCATTATATATGTGTGTATATATTCCCTCTATCTCTATATTATTATCTTTTAAAATTTTAACAACTTCTTCTAATTCATTCTCATTAGAAATTCCTAGTCTATTCATTCCTGTGTTTATTTTTAAATGAACTTTTATTTTATTGTAGTTTTTTAGTTTTAGTTCTTTTAAATAACTTAATGAACCTATTGTTATTGTAATATTATTTTCTTCACATATTTTTAGAAATTCTTCGTCTATAACTCCTAAACATAATATTGGAATTTTGGTATATATTGCTCTTATTTTTATCGCTTCTTCAAGAGTAGCAACAGCTAAATAATTACAACCACCATCAATAATAGCTTGAACCGTTTTTTTATATCCATGACCATAACAATCGGCTTTAACAACTCCAAAGTAATAATCATATCCTTTATATTTATTTATAATTTTATTAACATTTTCTTTGACATTTTTTATGTTGATTTCAGCATATGTTTTTCTTAATAATCCCATTTTATCAACCTACTTTCCTTTGTTTCAATAAATCTTAAATTTCAATAATAACACATCCACTATCAAAATTAGCAGATTTATAATTAGTTTCTTTTAATTCTTCTGGTGCATCTTCAACCATACCTTCATACACAGTTATGCCATTTTGTATTACTTGAATTTTTAATAATTTTAAATCTCCAATTTTTATATACATATTTTTCCCTTCTTTTTATAAAATTTTCACAAAATCCATAATTTTCTTGCTTTTCTTTAGAATTATAAGTCAACAGTTCATAAAATTCAACACCAAATCCAGTATATTTCAAATTTTCTTTTCTTAAAATTATAAAAAACTGATAACAACAATATAATTTTATTATAGTTGTTACCAGTTTTTTATTAAATTTCCATTTGTGTACTTAAAAAACTTGCTGCTGATTGTACTACTTTTTGTTCTACTTCTGTCATTTGACTGTTTGGCTCTTTTGAAAGTAAAATTACACTACCTATTGATTCTCCATCTACAATTATTGGATATACAACTTGTGCATTTTTTGTTTTGTCACTATTTTCATTATTTGTTATAGGAATAGCTGTATTATTATTATCTTTGCTTGTATAGTTTTCCTTATCATCCATTATTTGCTCTAATTGCTTACTAACACCTTTTTCAAGATAATCTTTTTTAGATCCTCCAGATATTGCTATTACTGTATCTTTGTCTGTTATACAAGCTATATGTCCTGTTGTTTTAGCTAATGTCTCTGCATATTCTGTTGCAAATTCTGAAAGCTCTCCTATTGGAGAATATTTTTTTAATATGATTCCACCTTCTCTGTCTGTAAATATTTCTAGTGGATCTCCCTCTTTTATTCTAAGTGTTTTTCTTATTTCTTTTGGTATAACAATTCTACCTAAATCATCAATTCTTCTAACAACTCCAGTTGCTTTCAATTTATATTACCTCCTTTATTTGTAATGTATAGTTTTATTATGTCAAAAAGGAAATATTTTATGCTTTTTTTTAATTTTTTCTATATTTAAGCTTCGTTTTTCTTTAATTCATTATAACAATTTCTACAAACTGGAATATATTCTAAATCTCCAATTTTTATATCTCCACTTTTTTTGCCTGCCCTATAATAACTAAATACTGCGTTGTCACGTTTACAAATTTCACATATTGAAGTCATTGTTCGTACATTGTCTGATACGCATAATAAGTCTCCCATTTTTCCAAATGGTTTTCTTTCTGATGTTAAATTAAGTCCTGCTATATAGAATTTTTTTCCAGATTCTGCCATTTCTTCTATGCAATTTACATTACCATCTAAAAATTGAAATTCATCTATTACATATACATCTGCATCATAATTTTTTATATCTTCTATATTGTTTATATTTATGGACTTTAATTTGTTTCCATTTCTATCTGTTATATAATCTTCTGCAAATCTTGTATCTATTTGTGGTTTAAAGATTTTTATTTTTTTTCCTGCTATTATTTGTCTTTTAGCTTCTTCTATTATTTTGTTACTTTTTCCACATTTCATTGGTCCTGTATATACATTTATGTCACCCATTTTTATTTTCACCTTTGTTCCTTTTTAATTTTCCTTTGCAAATTATATCAATCTATAATTTTTTTTTCAATATTTATAAATAAATTTATAATTTATTTTTTATTTTAGTATATTTTTTTTTTATTAGCATATAATATTGTTGTAAGGTTAATATTAGTTTGACTAAGAGTATTACGAGTTTGAACAGATCAGATTTTTAATATTCGAGCAAAGATTATTACTAGCTTATTAAAAATAGGTTATTACTAGTCGGCGATGAGAAGGATATGTTTGCTAAATTAATTTAGTATATGTATTTTTCAAAGTTGTGAGTATTCTTGTTTAAACTAATGATCATTTTTAGTCCCTTTGGGATGAATATGGTTGTTATATGGGCATTAGTATTCTAGCGAATGATTGATATATTTATCGATGAAATTTAGTTATGTAGTAATATGTATTAGATTTTTGGTTTAGGTATATTGGTTTTAGCCGAAGATTAATACTAGCTTTACAGGATAATAGCATATGGATTTTTATTTCCATATGCTATTATTTTTGCAATTATGGTCGTGGTAAAGCCGGATAAGTGAATATATATATTCACTTATCCGGCTCTACAATTTTAATTTTTTCTTATTTTTTTATATTTTTATTTTTTTGAATATATTTGCTATTAGTAATGATACTATGTATACTGCTACTATGCACGCTCCTGTTGGTAAGTTTAGATAGTATGAAATTAGTATTCCGAATATGAAACATATTACTGATATTAATACTGATAGGATTACCATATTTTTAAAGCTGTTTGTTAATTTTCTTGCTATTATTGCTGGAAATACTATTAGACTTGATATTAGTAAGGTTCCCATCATTCGCATTCCTAGTACAACTACTATTGCTGTTATTAGTGATATTAAAAATTGGTAGAATGTTACATTTATTCCGCAAACTTTGGCGTATTTTTCGTCAAATGTTATCATAAATAATCTGTTGTAGAAAAATGCATACATTGCTATTAATATTATTGATAATATTATACTTATTATTACATCGTTTGTTGTCATTGATAATACGCTTCCAAACATATAATTGTAAACATCTATGTTAAATCCTTTTGATATTGATGTTATTATTACTCCAAATGCTAATGCAGCGGTTGAAACTAGAGCTATTGTTACATCTCCTGATGCTCCTTTTTTTTGGCTTATTAATAATATTATAAATGATGCTATTATTACTATTGGAATTGCTACAGACATTTCTGGTAAATTACATACTAATGCTAATGATAGTGCTGCAAATCCTACTTCTCCAAGACCGTGACCTATCATTGAGTAATTTTTTAATACTAATATTACTCCGATTAGTGCTGCACAAAATGATATTGCTATTCCGCAGATTATTGCTCTTTGCATAAATGGATAATTTAATAATTCTATTATTGTATTCATTTTTATTTTGTATGATACATTATATATATACCATATTCTCCTTGTATAATATATTTAGGTTTTTAATAAAGGTTAACCTATAAACACCTATTACTACTATTATAATTTAGTATTTAAAGACCTTGCCAATCACTTATTTTTCCATCAAATTTTAGAGTTGTTGCTAGGCATATTACTCTTACATCCATTGTTTTTATTTCCTCTAGATCGTGTGTTGCCATTATTATTGTTGTGCCTTGCTCTTTGTGAAGTTTTCCTAATATTGTGTATAGCTCTTTTGTTATATTTATGTCTAATCCACTACAAGGCTCGTCTAAAATTATTAGCTCTGGCTCTCTTATTATTGTTCTTGCTAACATTACTCTTTGTCTTTGTCCTCCTGATAATTCACCTATTTGTTTGTTTACTAAATTTTTTATTTCTAATATGTTACATACTTTTTCAAATAACTGCCAGTCTTTTTTTGTGTAAAATGGAAGTTTTTTGTGTTTTTGTACACCTGTCATTATTATTTCTTTTGCTGTTGCCGGGAAGTCTAGATCCTTCATATTATTTTGTGCTAAATATGATATTTTATCATTATCTATATTTTTAATTATTTCCCCTGAATCTTTTTTATGAAGACCTACTATCGTTTTTATTAATGTACTTTTACCAGAACCATTTTCCCCAACTAAACATATGTAATCACCTTTTTTAACATCTATATTTATATCTTTTATTGCCTCGTGACCTTCATATGATGCTGATAAATTTTTTATTTTTAATATATTCATTTATCTTTTTCTCCTTTTTATGTTTCTTTACGATTAAAGTGTCCCCTTTCCACATTTGTGTAAAACAGAGCACCATCCCCTTATGATAAGGCTTGTTTTAAATTTTGTAAATTTTTTTGCATTAGTGATATGTATGTTTCACCATTATTTATTTCTTCTTGTGATGCGTTGTGTATTGTGTGAAATACAAGTTTTGTTGCTCCTGTTTCTTTTGATATTGTGTCTGCAATTTTTCCTGTTGATAACTCTTGATAAAATATTACATTTATGTCGTTTTCTTTCATATAGTCTATAACTTCTTTTACTTTTGTTACACTTGGCTCTGAATTTTCTCCGCAAGAATCATATGCACTTACATATTGTAAATTATATCTTTGTATGAAATAGGCATATGCAAATGTTCCACCAAACGCAATTTTATTTTTTTTTGATTCTTTTATTGTTGTTTCTATTTCGTTGTCTAGATTTGTTAATTGATTTATATATTTTTCAGCATTTTTTTTGTAATACTCTTTGTTCTGTGGATCTATATTACATAGCTCTTCTTCTATATTTTTTACCATACCTATTGCATTTTGTGGATTTAACCAGATATGTGGATCATATTCGTGATGATGACCTTTGTCATTTTCTTCCTCATTAGAATCTGCCGTACTATGCTCTTCTTCAAATTGCTTTTCATTTATTAAACTTATATTTTTTGATGCATCTAATACTTGCGTATTGGATGTTATACTATTTGCAATTTTGTCAGACCAGGGTTCCATATATTTACCTGTATATATGTACAAATCAGCTTTATTAACATTTATTATATCTTGTGGTGTTGGCTCATATGTATGAGTTTCTGTTCCTGGTGTAAGTAATAATGATACCTCTACTTTATCGCCACCTATTTGTTTTGCAAAATCGTATTGTGGAAATAATGTGGCTACAATTTTTATTTTTTCATTACTATTTTTATCTGTTGTTTTTCTGCAAAATATAAAAATAAATGATGTTAGTATTAATATTATTGTAATTAAATAAATTATCCCTTTTTTCATTTAATTCTTTCCTTTCAATATATATATGTTTATTAAAATTTTTAACTTCTAATCTAATATAGATTAGCATCTAAGTGTTTTTTTGTCAATAAAATAACCTCAAAATTAAATGTTATAATCTAATCTTGAGGTTTTATTATATATTATTTATTACATTTTATTTTAATTTACTTTTGTTTTTGAATATTATTGATGCTACTATTAATGTTGCAATTATAAATATTGCTAATGTACCAACAGAATTTTCTCCTGTTGCTGGCACTACTTCATTTGCAGATGAGCTTGAATTTTTTGTGGTTATAGTATTTGTTGTGCTTTGTTGTGATTGAGCTCCTTGGCGCTGATTATTATTACTGTTACCTTGATTTCCATTATTTTTATTATTGTTTTGGTTATTACCTTGATTATTGCCTTGATCATTGCTTTGACCATTATCTTGATTATTTCCTTGATTTTGGTTATTATTTTGGTTATTATTTTGATTATTGTTTTGATCATTTTCTTGCGATTCTGAAACATTTACTGTTACATAAGCTTTTTTTCCGTTAGAATCTGTTGCAATTATTGTTGCAGTTCCAGCAGACTTACCTGTTATATTTCCATTTTGATCCACTGTTGCTATATTTTCATCACTTGATGCCCAAGTTACGTCTTTACCTGCAGTTACTTGTTTAGTTTCACCTTTTTTTATTGATACATTATTTTCACTTAGGTTAGGTGCATTTTCCTCATTTTGTTCATAAACTTTTACAGTTACATTTGCAGTTTCATTATTACCAGAAGCAGTAATTATTGCCTCTCCAACACCAATTCCTTTTATGTTTCCATTTTCATCTACTGTTGCAACAGCTCCATTACTTGATGTCCAAGTTACTGCTACTCCATTTGTTACAGAAACTTTCTTTACTTCGCCAACTTTTAAACTTATATTATCAACATCTAAAACTGGAGCATTTTTTTCTAGTTCATCTTTTTGTGCTTTTACTGTTATTTCCGCAGAGAATTTTGAACCATTTGCTTGCATATTATTATAACTCATATTTGCATCATCTTCAGCTAACACAATACTGAAATCACTTCCATCTTCAACTTCAATTTTTCCAGTTTTATCTTCTGTTATATTATCATTTTTAGCTTTGAAGTGTATTGTTACATAATTAATACTAGTTGATTCTCCTGATTCTTCTGCTAAATCACCAAAATAATATATAGATAATCGTCCATCATCATACTCATTAACAGACAAATTCTTTTGCTCTTCAAATCCTGTAAATTCAAATAAAGAATTGTCATATTTAATATATAAATACATTATTTTAGCTGATCCATTATTCAATGAAAATTTAACATCAAATTTATCACCTGCGTTAACAGAAGCAATTGAAGTCAATGATGCTGTAGTTTCTGCATTTGCATTGTTGTTTATTACCATTATTAATACTAATACTGCTATCATAAAAATACACAGTATTTTTACAGTCTTTTTCATAGTTGCCCCCCTTTCTTATCTTAATTATTATTGTAATACATACTCTCTTCAACGCTTTTTGTTGTATCACCAAATATTTTATATCCTGATGGAGTAAATTTGCTACTTTGTACTATTTCTTTTGCTGATTTAATTGTACTACCTAATGAAGATGTAGATTTTTCAATCCATCCATTTAAGAATTTTACAGTCGCATTTTCTGCTATTATACCATAATTCTTATATGAAACCTTTAGCTCTGTTTTATATACCTTTGTATCTTCTGATTTTCCTATTTGTATATTTCCAGAACTTTTTTTGTATATTGCGGCACTATCTTCTTGAAGACTATCAACACTTGATGATTGTATAATTTCTGTATTCTTACTATTTGATTCATCGTAATAAATATTTACATCTCCTGCTTTTTCTTGGTATATTGCATATTTGTATCCAATTATTGATGCATTTGATATAGTTACATTTCCTTCATTTTCTTGCATAATTGCATATATTGATGAAATTCCTGAATTTACACTTCCACCTGTTATAACTGTATTTCCACTGGACTGATATATTGCACCTTTACTTCCTGAACCACCTGTTATTGTACCACCTGTCATTGTAAAATCACCATTTATTGCTACAGCATTTGATATAACAACATTGTTTCCTGTTATAGATCCACCTGTCATTTTTAATGTTCCATAAACACTTACAGCAGTAGCTGGACTTGTTCCAACTTTAGTTATTGTTCCACCGTTTATTGTAATATTATTTGAAAAGCCTTCAAAATTTTCTATATCTATTACTGTTGCTTCTGAATCTGACTGTATATTTCCTCCATCAATAACAACTGTTGTATTTTTGCTTCCAAGATTTTTTATTGTATTACGTGAAGCAGCTAATTGCCCACCTTTTATATTTATATCATTTCCTTGTATAGATCCTGATATATTTCCATTGTTTACTGTAATTTTATCTGCTGATATTACAGTTGTTACAATACCAGATATAGACCCATTGTTTACTATAACTTCACCTATTCCTCCATCAATAGTTTGACCTATACTATATATTTCTCCAGAATTTATTATTATTTTTGCATTATCATTATTTAGTTTAAACATTTTTAAAGAATTTCTTTTTATACTTCCATTTGATGCAGTATCATTTATTTGTAACTTTCCTGATACTGTAATTATTCTACTGCCACCACTTTGAACTTGCACTTGTTTTCCATTTAAATCTAAAGTAATATCTTGATTATTTTTTACTTCTATATTTTCATCAGAAACAGTAACATCTTTTAATACTTTTATTATTGAAGAATTTGTTCCTGCTGCTTCTACGGCTTCGCCTAAAGTGGCATAGTTTGCTATTTTAGCACTGTTTTGTGAAAGTTCAAAATTATCCTTTGAAGTTTCGTCATATGAATATATGCTTTCATATACTAATGTTCCAGATAGTTTATCTTCTTTTTCTGCGTGACCATCATAACTTAATGCTTTATATCTTAATCTTGACAAATCAAAAGCATTTAATACAGTTAGTCCATCTTTATTTATTAATGCTTTTCCATTTTCATCTTTTTCATATCTTACATTTGCTGCTAATCTTTGAATTTTATTTAATTCTTTATTTGCTGCTAATGTTAATAATGTTTCTCTTATTGTACTAAAGTCTCCTGCTTGACATATTGTACCATTTTTATCTATATCTCCAAATAAAACTAATGTATATTCTTTATTGTTAGAATCTTTTAATACATCTCCAGTCTTTAATTGTATACTTTTACTTGTTACATTATCATTATTTATAGATGATATAGAAATTGAGTTTGTTGTAAAAAATGCATCTAAATCACTAAGATATAACTTATTTTTTGTATCATCATTTATATCTTTATAAAATCCTGAGCGAGGGCTTATTGCCAATACATTTGTTCCTTCTAATTCTACTAAATTGTCAAAGATTCCAGCATCAATTTTTTCTGTTTGTACATCTTTTGTATCCACTGTTGCAGCATTACTTTGACCTCCAAAAATTGAAATTGTAAGTGCTAATGGTAGTATTACAAATAATTTATTAAATTTCTTTGATTTTAATCGTAAAGCTATACTAATAATAATTAAAGCACAAACAATGCTTAGCAATATTTTACTTTCACCTGTTTGAACCAAATTTCCTTTTGCTGTTGTATTATCTTTTACTGGCTCTGTTGCTGTTGTTCCTGTTACTATTACAGTTATATTCTTTTTATTTTCTTTTTCATCAGTTATTGTTATTGTTGCATTTCCTTCTGCTATTGCAGTTATGTTACCATTTGAATCTACTTTAGCAACATTTTCATTGCTGGATTCCCATTTTAATGTTCCATTTCCGTCTGCTGTAATTTTTTCTGTGTCACCTACTTTTAAATTAACTTCTGATTTTCCAATTGTTAGATCTTTAACTGGCTTTATTGTTACTTTAAATGTTGTATCTTCAACCTTTTCTTCTGAAGAATTCTTTTCATTTCCTGCCACTTCTGTTAATTTAAATTCTGCAACAGTTTCTTTTGTAACATTTGCAGCAGTCGCTTCCATTGTTATTGAATTTATTGTTTTTTCTCCAGAATATGGTGCATATACCCACGTATATAGACCTTGCTCTTTTGAATATTGTGAAATTGCTACTTCATCTCCAGATTCTTTTATTGAAACAAGATTGTTATCAACTGCAAGATATCCTGTAGTTGTGAACAATTCCTTGTCGAATTTAAGTACAATGTTAAATTTTTCACCGGAATATACTGTAGTCGGTGTTTCTGTAGTATCTATAGTTAATGCTTTAGAGCTAATAGACATTACAAACATTGCAATTATTCCAACTACTAAGCTTAATAAAACCTTACCCTTTTTCATATGTTTTCCTCCTGTAATTTATATTATATAATATATTTTATATCTTAAAAATTCTTTTTTCAACAATATATTATAAATGTAATGCTAATGTTATATTTTTGTAATATTTTTGTAATATTTGCTTTGCAAAAAAAAATAATTGGATAACTCCAATTATTTTTTCTTTTTTATTATAAAATAAATTATTAATATTATTATCGCTATAGCTATTATGTATATTACTATATTTCTTGAACTTTTTATTTTAATTTTAGTATCTCCATTAATATTACTGTTTGAATATTCACTTCCATCTATTCCTACTAATGCCAAATTTTCAAAACTCATTTCTGAATTTCCATTATTTTTTACTTTAAAAATGAATGATAGCTCTTGTGTACCGTATTCTGTTTTTTCAATATTTTCATCTACAGCATTATTCATAAATTTACTATTCATATATACCCAAGATACAGTTCCAGCATCTGCCTTTGCATCTAACTCATTTGTATTTGATTTTACAAATTCCAGTTTTGAATCATCAAATTTTATATTACCAGTTGCAATTCCAGTAATTTCATCCATTTTTACTTTTACTGTAAATTCTTTATCTTTTTTTGCAACTGTATTTTCTATTGAAATCGTATATGCATTGCATTTATTAAATAAAGTAATTCCAATTATTAAAATTATAGTTGTTATAATTATTTTTTTTATTTGCATTTTTTCTCCTTTTTCTTACATAATCTATACATCAGTTTCTGTTATTTTTGTACATACTCCTTTTTTGTTGAATGAAAGTTCACTTAAATTTACTTTTATTGTATCTTTTGGAATATTTACATTATTATATGATTTTGCTACTCCTTCAACTGTAGATTTATTTGTCTTTCCATTTTTTATGATATCAAATTCTAGCTCTCCTGAAACAGTTGTCTGTACATATTCATCTGTTTGTTTATATACAACATAATCTGTTGTTGCATCTTTTAATATATATTTTTTTAATTTCGTATCATACTTTATATATAAATTTTCTGCATTTTTATCTGTAGATGTTAGCATTAAATTATTAGATTGTAGTTTTTCTTTATAATATTCTATTCCAAATATACTTATTTTTAAATTTCCACTTTTTAATTTATTATATTCATCTTTAGTAATTTCATATTGCTCAAATACAGCACCTTGTATAGTATATTTTTTATCATTGCTTTCTTTTATATTAGTTATAAATATTTTTTGCCCATTTGCTAAACTTTTGCTTGTTAACTCATTATATTTTACATCTTGTTGATTGCTCGTATCTGAATCTTCATCACTAGCATCTGTAACCTCTTCTTGTGAGTTTGCAATTTGTATCGAAACATTGCTATCTTTTTTTAGTTTGTATTTCCAAAAACCAGCTACATCTATTGCAAACACTACTATTAGTATTATAAAAAAGATCCATTTTATTGCATTTTTCATATTATATATCACTCCTTCCCTAATTCATCTTTTTTTGCTTTTTGTATTATAACATTAATTATTTATTTTTTACAACCTATATTTAAAATTTAATTAAAACCTTTGCTAAAATATATGAAACAACCAGGCAAAATGGAAATGTTAATACCCAGGCATTTATTATTTGCAATACCGATTTTTTGCTCACCTGTTGTTTTTCACTTTTTCCAACACCAATAATAGAAACTGTTTTTACGTGTGTTGTACTTACTGGTATTCCGTTTAAACTTGCTACCAAAATTGTTGCAGATGTTGCTATATCGCTACATAAAGCTTGCTTATTATCAAGTGCGGTCATATTTGAACCTATATTTTGAACTATTTTTTCTCCTCCAATTGAAACTCCTATAAACATCACTAATGCAGTAAATACAATTGATGCTAAATTTTCAGATGGTATTAATACATCTGGTATTGCTAGCCCCTTTATTATATAATTATAAATTATTAATATGCCTATAAACTTTTGACCATCTTGTGCACCATGCATAAATGACATTGCACACATTCCCAGTACTTGAAAATCTGAAATAACCTTGCTTTTTAGTTTATTTAATAATCCTTTTAATAATTTTGTAATAACATAACTTAATATAAAAGTTCCAACCACTGACCATATTAATCCAATTCCAATATTCTGCCATTCACCTAAATTTATAGAACCTGCTCCATATAATGCAAATGCTGCGCCTGTTAACCCTGCCACAAGACCATGTGTTTCACTTGTTGGTATTCCAAATTGCATTGCTATTAATGCAAATAATATTACAGATGCCATTGCTGAAATTAATACAATCATTCCACCTTTTGTATCATTTAAATTTACCATTGAACTTATGCAATCAGCTACAGATATATTAATAAAACTCATTACTATAATTCCAATAAAATTAAAAATTGCACTTATGAAAGCAGCCTTTCTAAATTTCATTGTTTTAGAGCCTACTATTGTTGCTATTGCATTTGGAGCATCTGTTATTCCATTTGTAAATATTAACAATACAATTATTATAACAATTATTATTTGTAAAAACATTGTTCTCCCCCGCTTTTGTATTTTTCTTTTGTGTCAAATTCTGTTGTCATTACTATTCTATACCAAACAATATTATTTTTACAATATAAATTTAATAATTTTTTATTTATTACTTATATGTATATTTTCAACTTTTGCATTTAGCTCTCTTTGAACTATACTTTGTATTTGTGCTATATCTGATTCTTGTAATTTTTCCGCTTTTACTACTACACTTATACTATCATTATTTACAAATATTACAACATCTTTAAACCCTTTATTTTTTATTAAATTCTCAGCTATCATTATTGCATTTTTTTGACTGTTTATTGTACTTATTTCTTTTTGTGATGTTGATTTTTGCTCTGCAGATACATTTGTACTTGCTAAAATTGATTGATATGATTCTAACATTTCTGAATACATATTTTCTCTTTCTAATTTTGATTCAGCAAAATATTTTTCAGTATCTGTAGTCTCTTTTGCTGATGTTGTTGTAGTTTCTTTTGTTGTATTTGTTTGATTTTTAACATCACTTGACTGATTTACACTATTTTCTGTTTTACTTTTATTATCTGCATTTACTGTACTATTTGTGGTATTTGCCACATCATTTTTTTGTTCCACATTATTTTGTGGTATTGCATTATTTAAATCAGTACTTACAAGTTTGGCATCACCTATTCCTGCCATTTCTTCATTGTTTATTGTACCTGATGTTTGAGCAGTTTGCTCTGTTTGCATTGTATAATTTAAATAGCCAGCTGTAATTAACATTAGAGCTATTGCAAATATAACAATTTGATTTTTCTTTAATGCTTTCATCATACCTTTTTTACATGATATATACATAATTCGTATAATCATTCGCTCCCTTCTTGTATAATATATGTAAAAGTTTTTATTAAACTTTACATTTTATTTAATTCATTTCAAAAACTTGAATTTTATATGTAGATAACCCTGTTGCCGCTTCAACTGCCTGTATTATATTAGCCTTCACATTTGCATCACCTGCACCTTTTGCTATTACAACAGCCCCCTGAATTTGCGGACTTGTAACACTTTGTGTTATAACATCATTATTTGAACTTACAACTTCTTTTTTATTCGTAGTAGAGCTTACTTTTCTTTTTCCACCACTTGTATCTTCTTCTTCTGTAACACTTTCACCATAATCTTCATTATAAATTGGATTAACTACACTGGTTTGAGAATATGTAATTAACACCTCAACTTCACCAACACCACTTATATTTGATAATATTTTTTTCAACTTTTGCTCTAAATCATTATTTTGACTTGTGTTCTCTTCTATTATATTTGTGTCAGCCAATACTTTAGTACTATTTGCATTATCTTTTTTGGCTTTTCCATTATCTTTCCAAATATAATTAATTGCCACAATAACAATAATTAGTAATATTGCTAATAATATTAAATTTTCGACACTTTTTTTACTATCTTTTTTTTCACTTTTTATTAAAGAATTTTTCAAGTTTCCAAATTTTTCTTTAAACATTTAATTTTTCTCACCTCCAAATTAAGAAACATTTATATTATTTAAATCTATTTGATAAATTTGCTTTATATATTCTTTAATTTCATTTTTATCATTTTCTGTAATTATAGCATTATTTTGCGAATCATCTTTTTTTACTTTTATTTTTATTGCTTTAATATTATCTACAATAGTCTTTACTTGCTTTTCGTCTTGATTAGAATTTGTAACTTTTTCATCAACCTTTATATCAATTCTTTCTATATTATATTTATCATCATTTGATATTGATATATTAATGTTATTTGAAATGTAGCCTTTTTCTTTTAATTTTGTTTTTAAATCATTTTGTAAATTTTGAGAATAAATTTTTTTTATTGAACTCTGTGCATTATCTGATACCTCGTTTGTTTGAAGAGCATTACTGTTACTTTGTATATAGTTTTCAACTTTTATATAATTATTCAAATCTTCACCTTTAAAACTGCCTATGACTGGGCTTATGATTGTGTATACTATAAAAATTCCTATGATTATTTTTATGTATTTTTTTGATGTACTATTTGGTAGTATCATTTCAATTATGGTTGCTATTATTACTGCAATTACAATTCCTGTAGCCCATGATCTAAACCATTCTAGCATAATTTTATACTCCTTATACCATTTTTAAGTCACAACTCTAACTTAATTGTGATAATATCTTCTTCACTACTTTGTGCTATGTTAGAAATTTTGCATTTTTTTATTTTTATGTTATGCTACCGGAATTTGATATTTTTACTATTAGTGTTGTTCCTATTATTATCATTGTTGACATACTGAACATTAGTCCTAGTAGAATTTTAAATGTGTCTCCCATTGTGTCTAATAGTTTTACTACCTTTTCGTCTGCTATTGGTTCGCATATTGCTGCTCCTATGTAGTAAATTGCCATAAATAGCAATAGTTTTATTATTGGACCTATTGATATTGCTAGTATTATTATTACACCTACTATTCCTACTGCATTTTTTAGTATACTACTGCAACCTATTACTGAGTCTACTGCATCGCCTAGTATTTTGCCAACTACTGGTATTAGGTTTGATACTGCTGCTTTGGCGGTTTTTGAAGTTACTGCATCTACACTACTGCTTAGTGTTCCATCAACTGATACTAGTGTTACAAATAATGTTAAAATTACTCCTATAATCCATATTGTACTTGATTTGAGTCTTTTTGCTAATCTGTCTATTTGTACTTTATTTGATATTTTTGATACTATTCCTAGAGCTGTTGATACTAGTACTATTGGTATTGCTATATTGTTTATAAAATTTCCTATTAGTGATATCATAAATACTAGTATTGGTTGAATTATTGTAGCTGTTGTTACACTTCCTGTTGTTATTATTAGTGTCATCATTATTGGGATTAATAAATTTGTAAAGCTTGTCATATTTTGTATTGATTCTTTTATTAAACTTATTATGTCTGAAAAATTTGTTAGCACAATTGTTACTATTAATATGTATTGCACATAAAATGCTATTTGAGAAATGCTTTTGTTTTCTAGTCCTTCGGTTATACAATTTAGTATACTATTTATTATTATAATTAATATAATACTTCCTAATATTGTGATTGCATTTTGTAGCTCTTTTCCAAATATTTTTAATGTGCCTGTCCATAATTTTGTATTATCTATTTTTCCAGATATTGCTGATGATAGTATTTCGTTTATATCTAAATTTTCAAATGTTCCTGAAGTATATTTTTCAGATTGTTCTATAAAATCTGTCACTCCGAGCTGCATCTTTTTGATTATCCATTACTTCGTTTTTTTCTTCTGCTTGTACAATTTGAGCACATAGTAAAAATACAAATATAATTATTATAAATATTTTATATTTTTTCATTTGAACTCCCTTTTATACTATAAGAATCAATTATGGTAATACTTTTAATATTACTTCTAATAAGCTTGATATTATTGGTATTGATGCAGATACTATTAATACTTTACTTCCAATATCAATTTTAGTTGCAATTGCACTTTCTCCTGCATCTTTACAAATGCTTGTTGCAAATTCTGCAAGTATTGCTATTCCTGTTATTTTTAATAGTACTATAACAAATTTATTATTTATTGAGGCTTTATTTGTATAATCATTTATAACACCAACAATTTGAGAAATTGTGTCAAAAGTCATTCCTAAAATTAATATACCTGCCGCTAAAGAAACGTATATTGCAAATTCTGGCTTGTACTGTTTTACTATTATTATAATTACTAAAGCAATTAAGCCTATTCCTATTAATTTTACAATGTCCATAATTTCTCCTTGCTTATAAATTAAAAATTGTTCTTACTGTTGTAAATAAATTACTTATTTCTTTTATTATTATTGTAAGAACTATAATAACTCCTGCAAGAGTTGTCATCATTGCTTGATCTTCTCTTCCAGCTCTTACCAACACTTGATGTAATACCGCAACCAATATTCCTATTGCTGCAATTTTAAATAATAAATCTACATTCATAAGTTGACCCTTTCTTGTAATTTTGTAAAGATTTATTTCTGTTTAATTGTTCGAATTTTATACCAGTACAATTACAACTGCTAAACCAACTATTATTCCTAATTTTTTATACATAGTTTCATTTTTATCTTTTTGCTCAATTGCTTCTTTTATTTGCTCGTTTAAAAATCCATTTACAAGTCTTATTTGACTTAGTTGACCATCAATGTCTGTACTACCTAATAATTTTCCAAGAGACCTTAAAGCTTCTTTATCATCTTCTAGTAACATTATATTTGAATTATTTAAACTTTTCTCCCACGCATCTCCTGCAAAATCTAAAGACATATTTCTGCTTGCATCCCAAAATAATTTTCCAACATCACCTTTTATTTTTTTAGATATTTCTAAAAATACATCTGGTATTGGTTCATATGTATACATTATTTTTGTTTCAAATATGTTTAATGCTTTTTTTATTTGTTTTAAATTATTTGCTCTTTCAGTATACCTATTTGAAATTTTTACTCCTATTGTAGAGATTGTCCCAAATACTGCAAAAAGCATTACGATTTTTAATACTAACATTTATAAATCTCCCTAGTCTTATATATATTCATTTTTTATTTTATTAGAACTTTAATTTTGTATATTTACTACATTTTTTATTTTTCCTTTTTGTTTTTCATCTAAAAATATTATTTTACTAAATAGTTGTAAATTTATTATTTTATTTATTTCGTTGTTTTTTAGCAAATCTTCCATATTACTACCATGTGCTGTAAATATACATTTTACACCAGAACATATTGCATAATTTATAATATTTACATCATCTTTATTTCCAATTTCATCTGCTATTATTACTTTTGGAGCCATTGACCTAACTGCCATTCTTATTCCTATTGATTTTGGAACATTATCTAATACATCTGTTCTAATTCCTACATCATTGAATGTAATTCCTTTGGTCATTGCTGCTATTTCACCTCTTTCGTCTATTATAGAAACATCTAACCCTCTAAAATTTATCTCATTTATTCCATTGCTTATTCGTTTAGCTAAATCACGAATCATTGTAGTTTTTCCAGCTCCTGGTGGTGATACTATTAGTGTGTTAAATATTGTATTATTTTCTGTATCCAATACATATTTTAAAATATTATCACTTGCACCATTTATTTGATGTGATATTCTAAAATTTAATGAATATATATAGCTTATATTTGATACTTGTCCATCTTTAATCACAACATTTCCAGCAATTCCAACTCTATTTCCACCTGGCAAAGTTATAAATCCATTGCAAATTTGATTTTGATATGTATAAATTGAATTATTACAAATATTTTGCAAAGTTCCAATAATTTCATTTGTTGTTATTGTGTAATTCAAAACTATTTCAACTTGCCCTAATTTTAAAATTACTGGTTTATTAGCTCTTATTCTAATTTCTTCTAATTTCTGAATGTTATGCTCCAAAATTAGTTTTGCGAGTTGTGTTGGTAAACATTTTAGAATATATTCCATGAAATATTCCTCCTTGATAACGCCAAAAAAGCATACTATATTAATATAGTATGCTTTTTTTTTATATTTAGAACTCTATTTTATTCTGCCCAGTTGTGATATACATTTAACACATCATCTAGGTCATCTAAATTATCTAATAATCTTTGCATTTTTTCAGCTGATTTTTCGTCTAATTCAACTGTTGTTGTTGGTACCATTCTTACTTCTGCTTCTAAGAATTCAAATCCTTGCTCTTCTAATTTTTCTCTTACTGATGAAAAATCTGATGGATCTGTTGTTATTTCGTATACTTCGTCATCTGCAGAAAAATCTTCTGCTCCAGCTTCTAGAACTGTCATCATTAATTCATCTTCTGATAGTGGTGATGTTGTTTTATCTATTACTATTACACCTTTTTTATTGAATAGGTATGATACACATCCTGATGTTCCTAAGTTTCCACCTGCTTTGTCGAATACATGACGTACATCTGCTGCAGTTCTGTTTTTATTGTCTGTACTTGCTTCTACTATTACAGCAACTCCGTTTGTACCATATCCTTCATATATCATTTCTTCATAGTTTGCACTATCTGTTGCTCCTGCTGCTTTTTTTATTGCATTGTTTATTGTGTCATTTGGCATATTTGCTGCTTTACATTTTGCTATTACATCTTTTAATTTGGAATTACCTGCTGGATCTGGACCACCTGCTTTTACTGCTATTAATAATTCTCTTCCTAATTTTGTAAATATTTTTCCTCTTGCTGCATCAGCTTTACCTTTTTTGGCTTGTATGTTATGCCATTTGCTATGTCCTGACATGCTAATTCCTCCTTTTTTATAATCTCTTTTCTGTGTATTCAAAAAACACAAATCTATGTTATTTTATCATACTTTTTTGCGTTTGTGTAGTAATTTTTGTAAATTAGCAAATTTTTTATTTTTCGTGATACATAAATTTATTATTTTGATACATCAAAAAAATGCTCCATTATTGTAATAGAGCATTTTTAGATTGCTTTAGTTTTTTATACCTTTTTTTATGTTTTCAATTTCTTCCTTTGATAATCCTGTTATTTCTATTATTACATCTATTGGCATTTTTTTAGCTAGCATTTTCTTGG
>ENA-OPCN01000238-OPCN01000238.1-human-gut-metagenome-genome-assembly--contig:-NODE-238-length-53345-cov-5.021674_pt1 | contig 53345 bp, 37 predicted proteins | sample MGYA00241567_ERZ501485 | MGnify/ENA primary metagenome ERZ501485 (study PRJEB25962, sample SAMEA2042579) | human gut metagenome | biome: human gut; feature: human-associated habitat; material: faeces...
TTTCGTCCTGCTTCGCATGACTGTTCGTTCGTTAATGGCGCAAGAAAAGTAAATGTCTGCTCCGCAGCCGCTTCCTTTTCTCTTGCGCTCATTATATCGTAATTTACGCTTTATCTGCCCCACAATTACGCCACATTTTCAACCCACTCCTCCACCTTCCTTGCAAGCCTCTTATGTCCTTCCTCATTAAGATGCTCTCTGTCGGCAGTGCTTGGGGATGCAACTTCTGAAGCTGCTATAAACCCAACATTTTCCTGTGTTGCAATCTTTTTGTATACATCTGAAAGCTCTCTTGACAGGTTCACGGAAGCACTGGAGAATTCAGGGTCATAGTCTGACTCCCAAACGCCCTCGCCAAGATGTATAGGCGATATTACAAGTATTTTACTGTCTGGTATGTGGCTCTTTACCTGTCCGATAAGCCTTTTTACGCCCTGACCTATAAATTCTGCTGATGCATTGTAGACCGTCTTGCAGTCGTTAGTTCCAAGCATAATTATCACTATGTCAACTGGATTGTGGGTTTCCAATATAGTTGGCAGAATTTTAACACCATTTCGTCCATCTCTTAATGGGTCATCAAATACGGTTGTCCTGCCGCACAAGCCTTCCTCTATGACACGATATCCACCTTTCTTTTTATCATTCAGGCTTTCATTAAGAAGGCTTGTCCACCTTACACCCCACTCATATCTTTTATTTGTCTTAGGGATAAGTCCCCATGTATTAGAATCTCCAAAGCATAATATTTGTTTCATATATTCCACCACTTTCTGTTTCTTTTACCATTTTCCTATATTTCTTGTATGTTTGTGTGGTTATTATATTATAAAATATTACATTTGCATAATCCTAATAAAATATATGTAGTTATAGTTTTTTTCTATAATCACATTAACCAGCTATGCTAATTCTAATTACCTTTTAACCCCAATATCATTTGATATTTTAAATAAATGATATATCCAGCTTAATACTCTGGCATAGATAATGTATCCTTAGTTACAATGCACTCCGGGTCTGGTGCAATCACCTGTCTGACAATATTAAACATCCCTTTAGCATCACACAAAAGACTGTCGGCATCGCCAAACTTTACCTTTTTAACAACTCCGCTGTCTAAGAATATCTGATTAAGCTTGACAAAATCCTCAGATATATGCGGCTGCTGTGCATTGTAGTGCTTTCTTACATATACTTTTCTGCATAATTTGTTATCAGTATGCTTTTTCCAGCCCTCATCCCTGTTATATGGTGGAAGCTTTCCACTGTTATTACTTTCCTCCTGAAGCTCTATAACAAGCTCCATAGGCATATCCGACAATCTGTTAGGCACATTTAACACCTCTTCAACACTATGTATATAAGTGTTTCTTTCGTGACCGACACCTACAAGCAGCACTTTGCCGCCGACCTCTTTAAGCCTGTCATAACAGCCACCCGGCGTACATGGTGTATTATTATATTCCTCACCTGCCAGATATTCTGCGGCATTTTTTCCGTAACCAGACATGCTGTGGGTAGGATGAAGCGAACGTATAACCCCGTCTCTTTTCATAAACATGTTCGTGAGCAGTCCTACACAGGATGGCGTTGTATATGGATTATATACCGGATTGTCCGCATTTACAGTCTTCCATGTGTGTGTTGGCAGAAGTAAAAGACCATTCTTGAAATATTCCATCCACACATCAAGCACTGTGTCAGCACCACCATCAACCGCTCCTATAGCCTTCATTGATGAGTGTATAAGTATAGTTTCATCACCTTTAAGTCCCATAGACTCAAGCTGATTTTTTAACTGCTGTTTATTATAATTACCTATTTTGCTATTCATATTTTATCAATCCTTACTTCCTTATTTTCCTTCTTACAAACACAAGGCATATTGCCTGCATGACTATGGTCAAGCCCCATGAAACTGGATATGACATAAACAAAACATACAATGATCTGTGCTCAGGGAATACTCCATATATCCACACAAGCCTTGTTCCAACTGTTCCGATTATAGAAAGTATCATAGGAACTGCCGAATATCCAACTCCTCTCATAGAACCCGGAATCATATCCATAAGACCACACAGAAAATATGGAATAGTTGATATGGAAAGAATCTCCATACCGCATTGTATTACATCTTCCTGCTTAGTATATATTCCTAGTATCTGATGTCCTAAAAGATATGAGCCGCCACCTATAACTACAGATACTATTATTGACAATATCGCACAGTCAGCAAGCACCTTATCCATTCTTTTAAACTTGCGCACACCATAATTCTGGCTTGTAAAACTCATACATGCCTGTGTAACTGAATTAACTGATACATATAAAAATCCAAGTATATTGTTGGCTGCTGTGTAACCAGCCATAGCTATTTCTCCAAATGAATTAACAGATGACTGTAACAAAACATTTGAAAAGTTAATAACTGTACTCTGTATACCTGCTGGAAGTCCTACCTTAAGTATCTGGATAAGATAATACTTCTTTATCCTAAGCTTTGATATGTATAACTTATATATGGCATTGGTCTTGCACAGACACCTTATAACGAGCACACACGAAATAAACTGCGATGTTATTGTGCCTATGGCTACACCAGCTACACCCATTTTAAATATAATTACAAGTATGAGATCTAATACTGCATTCGCTGTACCAGCAGCTATTAAGTACATAAGAGGTCTCTTGGTATCGCCAACCGCCCTTAATATTGCTGCACCATAGTTATATAACATAAAAAATGGCATACCAAAAAAATATATCCTGAGATATAATGCTGCCTGCCCGATAATATCATCCGGCGTTGCAATAAGCACAAGAGATTCTCTTGCACATAATATTCCTATAATACTCATGGCAATACCGCTTATTAAAGCAAGTAATATAGCTGTATGTACTGTTTCAGACATTTCCTTTGTCTTTCCTGAAGCATAGAACCGTGCTGCAAGCACATTAGCTCCAAGCGATACACCTATAAAAAGATTAGTGAATGTACATATAAGCGCTGTCGTCGAACCAACTGCTGCTAACGCCTGACTTCCTGTAAAACGTCCTACAACTATTATATCAACAGCATTAAACATAAGCTGAAGCATTCCTGATATCATAAGTGGCAGTGCAAATGATATGAGTTTGTCCATTATTGTGCCGTTGCACATGTCTATTTCATACTTATTATTTTTCATCTTTATCTCCATTCATGTATCCGAAAAACATATTTTATATTTTCATTACACACATCACAATATTCGTTATCCATATAAAAGGGAAAGAAACAACTACCAGATTACAGTTTTTCCTTCCCCCATTACATTCATATGCGCAATAATAACATTATTAATTATATCATTATTAATTATTTTAACAATATTTCTTTCCATTCACTACAATATCTGATATTGTTTCAGGACGTCCCTGCAAAGGCTCTATCTTAATGAATTCCTTACAACCCAGACATGTTATGTTTTCCATATTCATATTCTTAAAATATGGAATATCTTCTTCATTGTCCATAGCAATAGTCTCATTACGGTTAAGAAGATTAAGAACATAAGACATTGTAAGTATTACTCCCTCGCCCTTAATATTTATCATATTAATGTTACGGATTGTTATGTTCTCAACTACTCCGCCTCGTCCTAATGCACTCTTTATCCTCACACCAACATCAGTACCTGTAAATGTACAGTTCTCAACAAGTATATCTTTAACGTCTCTTGACATTTCGCTTCCTATTACAAAGCCACCATGTCCTTCATTTACAAGACAGTCATGAACATATATGTTGCTGCATGGACCTTCTATTGTTCTTGCAACTGCATTCTTTCCTGATTTTATGCATATTGCATCATCGCCTGTTTCAAACACACTATGATGTATATGTACATCTGTACATGATTCAACATCTATTCCATCACCATTCTGTGCATAGTATGGATTACGCACATTTACATGATCTACTGTAAGACTCCTGCAGAAAAATGGATGAATATTCCATGCTGGTGAATTCATAAATGTAACTCCCTGTAAAAGAATATTCCTGCAATATCTTAAGCTTATCATGACTGGTCTGTAAAAATCATAATATTCAGAAGCTTCGTCTATAATATCCTCTGTATCACCCTGGATATTCTTCTCGTTTCCAACAAGGCTTGACTTTGATGGCATCCATACTTCTGTTTCTTTTGTTACAAACACATTATCACTCTTCTTAAGAAGTGCTTCCCACTGCTTGTCTGTTACCTTGAATCTCTTGACTGGACGCCACTCATCTCCGCTTCCGTCTATGATTCCTTCGCCTGTTATAGCTATATTTTCTGCATTCTCTGCTGTCACTGGTGAGACAGCACGTATACTCTGCTGACCTTCATAATTAGTTATTATTAAAGGATAGTCTTCCTTTGACTTTATAAACTTAAGCGTAGCCTGGCTCTCAAGGTGAAGATTGATTCCAGACAATATTCTTATAGGCGCACATGCCCATATTCCAGCTGGTACTACTACAGTACCACCACCATTTTCAGATAAGCTTCTTATTGCATTATTAATAATAACTGCATTATCATGTCCTGTTTTAACATCAAGCTTTCCACTTACTGCTCCAAGTTCATCTATTGATACCTTAACCTCGTTAAACTTTGGAATAACTACATTATAATCTTCTCTATACACAATAATCCTCCTTTTTTAATGCCTTAAAATTTTAATTTGATACATTCTGGTACTTGAATTAAATTACAGATCTATGCTATAATATCCGGGCTTATGGGTAATTAGTACTATTATATGGTACCAAAGTGGTATTTTAACCCATCAATCAAAAATATTATCAGAAAGGATAACATCTAATTATGCAGAATATATTTTCAAATAAAAAGCATTGCTTTGCTAATATGTTTAATATAATTACAAATTCATCTGCTGTCAATACAAGTATATGTTTTATCCTTACTGCTTTTTTATTCTTAGGTATAGCCATATATTGCAATACAAGGATAAGTGGATTATGCCTTAACAACGAATCAACCAATACCATAACTGATAATTATAATATAAGCTTCAATAATACTAATTCATCAATCAATCTTCCTGCAAGGCTCACTGGAAAAACCAAATCAGTAACTCTGACACGTTTTATTCATGCTGATGAATTAGCTGGTAATTATATTTCTTTTTATGCATACAACTCTGCAGTTAATATATATATTGATAATAAACAGGTATACACTGAAAATGATATAATCGATTTTGCCGGATTTGCAAGACCTTCTCACTGGTATTTTGTTAAAGTCCCACAGCACGATTTTACTCTTACTATAGATATGAATTCACAGATTGATATTACGAATCTTCTTCATATCTCAACTGGTACTAAAAGTGCCCTTATATTTGATATATTATGCCGTCATGCAATTCAGCTGATAATAGGTTTTCTTGCCTGCATATGTGGCATTATGCTTTTAATAACAGCTTTTATAATAAAAACTGATTTATCTAAAAGGCTTTACTGGCTTGGACTTACATCTATACTTGCTGGTATATGGACAATCTGCAACTCCACTGTAATCCAGCTGTTTTTCAGCCATGGAACTTTTACATCATATATGGGATATTGCTGTTACTTTTTATTTCCAATCGCAGTAACCGGTTTTCTTCTTACCTTTGACCATATCAAGGATGAAGCTTATATGTATATAGCATACTGGTGTGAAATACTCTCAATCATCGTTATATTTACAATGCAGCTTATGGGGTTGATAATTGTATCCAATGTACTATGGATTGTTCATATTGAGATACTCTCTATTACATTGGCAGTCATAATAACTTATATTAAAAACTGGAAAACAAACACAATCAGAGAGTTTTATATATTTATATCTATTATGATAATATCATTCTTTCTTATTCTTGATATTATACGCTGCTATTCAAACAATTCAGCTTTTGAAAGAATAAGATTTTCTGTATATGGTGTTACTTTACTGCTTGTATTTTCCAGTTTTTCGATATTTCATGTTATCAAAGATAGTTTTATACAAAACACACGTAATAAAATATACAAGGAACTGGCATTCACTGATGCCATGACACATATAAACAACCGTTCTGCCTTTGAGCTTGCCATGGAAAAAGAACGCTTAAGCGTAGAATCACACAGATATATACTCATCGCAGACCTTAATAATCTTAAGCATATCAACGATACATATGGACACCGTTTCGGTGATGAAGCTATTAAGAATACTGCAAGGCTTATGCACGAGAATTTCATGGAAATCGGTCAGTGCTATAGAATCGGCGGTGATGAATTCTGTGTCATAATCAACAATACAAGCCTTGATATCATCAACAAATGTCTTAAAACATTTCATCAGGCTGTTAATAATATTGCAGCTACAACGGACTATCCATATTCTGTTGCAACCGGATATGGTGCTATAGACGAAAGTGGTATTGATAACTGCTTTAAAGCTGTAGATTCCATCATGTATAAGAATAAAATCAAAAGTAAAAAAAGCAGAGACAACCAAGCTCTATCAGATGGATGAAAGGTTCTTATGTAACTCTTTCATCCCATCTATCTCATCACACAGCTCTCTGCTCTTACAGGCTGAACAATCCATAACCAGGCCGTTAAACATATGATTAAGCGAATCTGTAATCTGTTCAATTCTATGTGCCTTATCATATAAAAGCTCATAATCCGCTGTTTTACTTGTCAGAAAGTATATCTGTACTGCTTCAACTTCCTTACGTTTCCTGTATGCATTTATCATCTCAGATCCTATATGTGAAAATGTCATGCCATCTGCTATTGCCTGTTTTGACACCCTTACTGGTTCTCTTTCCTTTACTGATGATATTCTCATCATATACCCTTTAGGAAAATTATGATATCTCACATAGTCAATAGCACGCAGAGCAGCATGAAGGGCTTCTGCATTTTTTTCCTGTATATCCTTAATATAAGACTCATTCAGACGTATAAAAGTGAATCTTGCATATGATATATCTTCCTTTATATCCTGAAGATCTTCTCCCATAAGATATACTCCGTCATCACTAACACATTCACTTGACGTAGTAAAGGCTATTGAACTAATGGCTTTATTCATACCTCCACCAAGTTCATATGCCATATCACGTTTTAGAACCAGACTTTCCTGTGCTGTAACCTCCCATGATTTATCTGCCGGAAGCTTTTTAATATTTCCATAAGCATCAGAGTTAAAGCACTTCTTTAACTCTGATATATCTTTATCATAAATACTTAGAACCTGCATATTACATTCGGCCTTTCTTATGAAGCATCATCCCTGCTGCTTTTCCTTTTGCTTTTCTTTACGCTTTTTTCTTCTGCTTCCCGACCAGTTATAATAAGCTGTAAGCGGCTTTATAAGACATGCGGCAAACTTCATATCAAGATTAAAGAAATATATGATCAATGTGAGTATAAATAATATAACCAGAACTATGGCTGTTATTGCTGCTATTTTTAATATTATCACTGCTTAACTCTTCCCTTCTGTCTTGCATACTCTGCTGCGCCAAGTGCACCCATAAGCTGTGGATCCACTGGCAGCTCTACCACCTTTACCTTAAGTACCTTTTCTATCGCCTGCTTTAAGCCTTCATTCTTGGCACAGCCGCCCGTAAGTGTGACTGAATCTACTACTCCGGCTTTTTTTGCCATAACAAAGCATCTTTTAGCAACTGAAAGCTCTATACCTGCCGCTATTTCATCCATAGGCTTTCCCTCACCTACAAGCGATATAACTTCACTCTCTGCAAATACCGCACACTGCGCAGTTATCGGTATAACATTTTTAGCTGACAGCGAAAGCTTTGAGAATTCATCAAGGCTCATTTCAAAAGCTCTTGCCATCGACTCAAAAAATCTTCCCGTACCTGCCGCACATTTATCATTCATAGCAAAGTTAAGAACTGTTCCGTCTGTATCTATGGCTATACCCTTAACGTCCTGTCCGCCTATATCTATGATTGCCTTTACAGAAGGGTCTGTAACATGCACTCCCATTGCATGGCAGCTTATCTCTGATATATTTTCATCGGCAAATGGAACTTTATTACGTCCGTAACCTGTTCCTATAAGATACTCAAGCTCCTCTGCACTGTTAAGTCCATCAACCATACCTATAGCTGTATCAAGGGCATCCTTTGCACTTAACACGGGATTAATCCTGCTTCTTTTAGTAACATCTGCCACTATCTTTCCATTTTCGTCTAATATTACACACTTAGTATATGTACTTCCGGCATCACAGCCGCCATAAAACTTACTCATATGTCCTCCATATCTTCCTTGTACACTACATGCTGTCTACTTCGCATGACCGTTCGTTCGTTAATGGCGCATGAAAAGAAAATGTCTGCTTCGCAGCCGCTTTCTTTTCTTTTGCGCTCATTATATAACTACCAGTTCTGCTTATCATCAAAGTCCTCAAGTGTAGGGTCAAGCGGCTCTTCACGAAATACTGTTCGCATATATCTGTTTATCTCTGTTCGCATATCCCTTCTGCTGCCGTCTTCCGGACACATAAGATTATGCGTTACCCATATAAGATGTACTCCGTGCTTTCTTGCCTCTTCTTCAAAAAGTCCGTGATAGCCTGACATAGACTTGCACCCCATATGTACATACATAATAACTATATCTATACGGAACATTTCACAAAATCTCCAGAGTGCCTCAACACCTGTTTCATAACCACCGTTAGAACGGTTTCTCATAATCATATTCTCATATAAATATGCAAGGTCTAACATAGCCTGATGCTTATCCTTTGTATTAACCTTTTCAGTTGATACCATACTAAGCATATCTGCTATTGTGACAACTCCCCAGCAGTTGAGCAGCCATATAGGAAGTGCCGTATAATATGCCGCCTGAACGCCCCATGTCATGGCACGGTGACGGTATTCCTTAGCCGCAAGCTGCTTCTTATCATAACCTTCCATCGCCATACGTGTAAGCTTCTTATCCATATCAAGGAATGCCTGATTTCTTCCACCAGCAGCCTGATAAACACCATATCTGTAAAGTGCAAGAGTTACACCCATTACCTGTGGATAGTCTGTTTTTGATATTTCCATCCACTCAAGGAATTCATCTGTTTCTGCGTTAAATCTTTCCATACTCTTAAAGAATGCATCCCAGTCAAACTTTTCGCCAGTCTGCTCCTCTATAAAATGTATCGCATTAAGCACTTCTTCTGCCGCATATTCCTGAACACTTTCCTGTCTGTGTCTTATAGGAACTGCAAGCTGGAATGTCGGTATCTTAAAAGATCTCGCCTCTATTCCGTTACCCATAAGGCTTCCATCACATGTTGTATTACACTGTACTGCACAACATCCGATAAGCGGAAAGTCGTCTGCAAGTGCAACACCAAGTTCAGCTGCCGGCATAGGACATACATCTGATGGCACTCCATACTCATGTGTCACATCTACATAATAACTCACGCCATCCTGTGACATCATAGAGCTTGTATACACGGCTGGCACTTCAACCGACAGCCATACAAGATTAGGAAATCCGCCCATAAGCGTACTCATCATATTTTCATCAAAAAGCACTATCTTTTTATTAAGCTCTTTATCGTTTCCTATGGCAGGGTCAGCCTTAAATATCTGTCCCAACATACTGCATATATCTGTCACTATAAGTCCGAGTGCATTGTGCGCCATACGAAGCTGTAAGCCTCTCATACCTTCTGTGTGCCTGTCCATAAAATCTGGCAGTGCAAGATAATTCATCATCCAGCGATACCTGAAAAAGCCCTTCATATTATTGGGCTTTATTATAAATGTTATTAATGTTTTCCAATATCCAAGCCATCTTGTATAATCATACCAGGTATCCTTAAGTCCACGCCATTCACGTCTTTTCTTCGGTTTCTTACCTGTGTAGAACTTACCAAGCGGCTCGCTTCCAAGCTTACTTGACATGTGTTATTCTCCATCTTATTCTGTATATCAATTTTTATTAAGTATATCATCCAATATTATTTTTAATTAAATTTATATCCTGATTATTTTTAATAATATTCTGATTACGTTTATAGTTTATTATTTTAATTATATAGCTGATTACACTTATATCTTACTTTATATGTAATTATGCTTATATCTTGTTCATTTTATATATCTGAACACATTTATTAATATTTCTAATCTTTCTTAATTATAAAAGCTATCGGTTCTTGTTAATCTTCTTTATCTCAAGGCTCTCAACAAATGCCTGTATTCTTGTCCTTATCTGACCTGAAGAACCTACTACATAAGGTCTGTCTATAGAGAGTACCGGATATCCATAATCTTCTCTCATAACATGAAAAGCTGATGCTCTCTCATAGCCCCAGTAATCACAGAACTTTATCTGCTCATATATAAGCCCCTCTGCTTTATATTCTTTTGCTATGTAATCAACATATTCTTCACGTTCCCTTATCTTCTCTGTATTCATATATCTTGGACATTTGCCCCACTGCATATACTGTCTGCATATCTGATATAAAACATCCTCATCATCGTTAAGAACTATTTCACTTCTTCCAGGCATCGAACCAAAACAGAATCTATCAGCAACAACAAGCGCACCAGCTTCCTCTGCCAGCTTTATAAGTTCAGGGTTATCTATCTCTGAGCCTATAAGTGCTACTCTTGCCCTGTAGTTCTTCTTAGTGTCAGGTTCTCTTGTCTTTAGCTCCTTAGCTGTATCCCTTAACTTATCAATAAGATACTCCTTAGGGCAGCAATATGTGGCAAGACATAGCACAGCGAACTCATAGCCTGTTATTCTTGGGTTATCCTCTTTCCTGTAATCTCCAATCTCTGTTATAAGCCTGCTTATCTCATTCTGTTCATTTACAGCCTTCCTCAAGGCTTCATCTGATATATCTATTCCATATATATTGTGAAGCGGCTCAAGAACATGCAGCCTCATCTGCTTTACATAATGTTTTAGTGCTGACTCATCTGACTTCATAGGAACATCTGAATATTCCACAAAAAACTTTTCCTTAGTACACAGCTTCTGCCTCTCTATATTCTCTACACATCTGTTCATCTGTGCACATGCATCAGGTGCTATTATGCAGTCAAGAAAGTTATATCCACCTTCTATAGCACGTTCAAGTATTGCTCTGCACCCCTCACATAGCATGCTGCTCATATAATATGTGCCCATCTCTATAGAACCTGTCCTTGGCGCACGCAATCTCACTGAAAAGCATCCTGGAAGGTTAAGCAGTGGTTCAGGAATCTGAAAACATACAGCTCCAACGGCTATATCCCCCTTTTCCTGTGCCTTTCTTACAAGTTCATTATTCACATCTTCAAGAAGCTTCTCAAAATAATATAAATGTTGTAAATCTTTCAAGTTGTTATCCTTTCTGTTTTGGCGGGCGGGTCACAAAGTCAAAGTCTTATCGTGCAGGCACGAACGACCTATTTATCTTTTAACCTTTACATAATGATATACCCGGATTGCTACATTGCTTCGCAATTCCCGCAATCCTATAATATTCCAATATTAACAAGCGCCTCTCTTGCCCCTTTAACTATCCTTGTATCATCTGCAAGTTTTAATACATTTTCACCTAAAACATCGGCTCTTGCAAGCTCATTGTCACTTTCTATAGCCGCAAGGAGCTGCATACCGCCTATATCCATAAGGTCTGTTACCTTACTATCTGGAAGTCTGTTTGCGATAACTCCTATCTTATCATACATAACAAGCTCATCAGCTACGCCTTTAATAGTCTTAACTACCTGACAACCCTTCTTACTTGCATCCGTTACAAGCAGAAGATGTGTCACCTTCTCCATAACTCTTCTGTTTATCTGCTCAATACCGGCCTCGCCATCTATAACAACATAGTCAAACTGGTCTGAGAGCATCGTGATAACTTCCTTGAGATATGAATTAATCCTGCAATAACAGCCTGCGCTTTCAGGTCTTCCTATTGCTATAAATGCATAACCATCCTGCTCCTTTAATGCATCGTATATTTCATACTTAGCCTCTCCCAGAAGCTCAACTGCTGACTTGGTATCACCGTCCTCAACATTTTTTATAACTTCTTTTCTTATGTCATCTATAGTTTTGTCTACATCTACATTTAACACTGTCGACAGTCCGACTGCCGGGTCTGCATCGATTGCAAGTATCTTCTTATCTGGAAAGCTTTCAACAAGCAGCTTTACTATTACTCCTGCAAGTGATGTCTTTCCAACGCCGCCCTTTCCTGCGACTGCTATTATTTTTGTCTTATTGCTCACTTTATGTCCTCCATATCAATCCTTACACTGACCTGATTGTTTCAGTTAAATATTTTATATTATTATAATTCATATTACGTTCCTACTCAATATCTATTTCAGTTCCCTTTTCACAACTGTATTTATATTGTTTAATGCTTCTTCAATACTGCGATAATATACTATATCCTTTCTGTATGCCATATCATCATATTCACTTGTATACACCCCGACCTGACTTATTTTATTTTTTTCATCCTGTATAGTATATGCTCCCAACACATCAGTGCTTCCAACCAAATCCACAACAAGTTCTTTTTTTTCTGGAATATATGTAAGATAATAGTATGGCATTCCATACATAAGTACATAATCCCCCGTCTCAGTCATCGGTGAGTCAGCCTCCAGCTTTACTGCCTTTTTACCTGTTTTATCCGATGTATACAATTCCATTTCACATATTCCCCTGACTACGCATTTATCATCCGACAGAAATTTTACTGTTGCAGTTTTTGTCATCGCATCAACATATTCCTGCTCTGACTTAAAAGGTGTTTCTCTCCAGCGTGAACCATCTATTTTATGATTAAATATCCCTTTGGCAACAACAAGAGTAGGTGTCTTACCTTCTCCTGTCTTCATTAGTGCATAGCCATTACCACCTTCAGTACTGCTTTCTTCAAGTTCATTATAACACTCTATAATTGCATTTCTCCAATTTTCCTGTGACATATCCTGTGTTGTTTCCTGTTCTGCTGCAGTTATGACATCTCCATTCTGATTATTATCTGAATTATCCTGAATATTATCTGTTTCATATACATTATCATCCTTATGGTTTACTCCACTTACCACTGCCGCAGCACCGCCTGCCACAATTCCTATAACAATCTTCTTTACTGAAAATGCTGCTGCCTTGCCTGCGATATTTCCTGCTGTTTCCTTAATTGTTTCTTTGGCTGCTTCCTTAGTTACCTCTTTAATCGTTTCTTCGACTGTCTCTTTAGCCGTTTCTTTCGTTGTTTCTTCGACTGCTTCATTAACAGCATGTGCTGACGTATTATCTTCTATGCTGTTTTTAGGTGCTGCATGTGAGCCTTGGATGATTTTATTAATAATATCCTCTGCCAGCACTGGTGCTGCCTTAACACTATCAGCATCCTTAAGCAACAGATATAAGAAAAATGGAACTGGTGCAATACCATAGAGCTTTGTTCCTCTTTTTTCAAGTTCAAGAACCTTCTGCTCTATCTTCTTTCTTCCGTAATTAAGTCTGCTTTTAATTGTATTTTCTGATACATCTGCCATATCAGCTATCTCTTTAACTGACATTCCGTTAATGTAATACATCATTACACATAATCTCTGTTCTTCTGACAATGTATCTATTATTTCCTTTACAAGCCTGCCTGTTTCTTTCTGGTCTATTGCAAGTTCCGGTCTGTTATCTCGTCTGTCATCCTCTATTTTTTCCTCAAATGTCATGTCTTCACTGTCATCTGACTCCATCTCTGAGAATAACTTGTTATCATTTCTTTTTTTCTTTCTTAACACATCAATAGCCATATTAGCTACTATACGTGGCATCCAGCCAGAAAATTTATTGGCATCTTTTAACTGCTCCAGCTTGTTAAATGCCTTTATATAAGATTCCTGCAGCACATCTTTTGCTGATTCTTCATCTTCCATATACTTTAATGCAAGATAATAATTCTTATTACATGTCTGTGTATACAGATAATCATATCCTCTGTTATCACCGTTTTTTGCCAGTTCTACTGCTTCTTTCCATTCCATTATAATTGCTCCTTATATCAGTTATTCTAACTTTGTAATCACTTATGACTTTTACCTTTTTATTTTTAACCTGCTGATATTTTCATTATTATTAGCCGGATTTTTTAGCTTATTAACTTCGTTTATTATATTGGTAAACATCTCGCAAGCTGTTTCAAAAGACAAATACTCTTTTTTCATGTCATTTCTGATTAAATCCTTAAATATCTCTAATTCATGCATTTTCTAATTTATCATCACCTGCTTTTTATTGAATATGTCTTACACTTATATGACGGACTAAATTTTAAAAAGGTTTTAATAAATCGAAAATTTTAATATTACTTACAATATTTTTCCTGCAAAAAAGCAATAATCCAATAATCTATACATCAAGTGTCGTAGCCACACCCTTATGCGCACTGACAAATGTACTTATCTCCTCCGTAAACCTGCTTCCATACTTCATAAGCTTATTCTGTCCTACACCTGATACAGACAGCATAGTGTCCGCATCAACTGGCAGCTTTTCACACATATCTATAAGAGTTTTATCATTAAATATTATATAAGGTGGAACACCTTCCTCCCTTGCTATAACAAGTCTTAATGCCCTTAATCTCTCAAATAATTCATAACCTGCAGCAGTAAGCGAATCTGTACTCTTCTTTCTTGTCCTTGAAGCTGGCCTGCTTCCGGCTGTACCAGCACTTGCATTCCCCGATACAGCCTCTCCGCCTGTCTGCCCTCCCCCTTTAAGCAGCTCACTGGCATATGTTTTCTTAGCCTTCTTTATGTATACATGGGTATTTTCATCCCTTAAAGGACTTATATCACCCATTCTTAGTACACTGTACTCACCATCCGTCTGTATAACATAACCAGCATTTATCATCTGGTCAATAAGAAGCCTGAGCTCTGCTTCTTTCCTGTTTGACAGCTTTCCATAGGACTTGTAGTTTAATGCGCCGACTTCCTTAAGTCTTGCACGCTTTGCGCCAAGCAGTGTTCCAAGCACGATACTTAAACCAAATCTTCCGTGGGTTTCTGCAAGACAGTTGATAACCCACTTTGCATCCGCTGTCATATCTATCTGTTCATATTCATTGTTGCAGTTGCCACAGTTACCACAAGGCTCACCTGTCTTTTCTCCAAAGTAAGAAAGAATGTAATTACGAAGACATTCTGTTGTCTTACAATACATTTCCATAGTATGAAGCCTGTGTAAGTCACGCTCCCGTATTACACTTCTGTCTTCATCTTCCACTCCCTCAAACTCCTTGCTGTCAAGAAGAAACTTATCTATAATGACATCCTGCGCTGAAAATAACAGTATACACTGCGACTCACCGCCATCTCTTCCTGCTCGTCCTGCCTCCTGATAATAGTTTTCCATACTCTGCGGCATATTGTAGTGAATGACATACCTTACATTAGACTTATCTATCCCCATTCCAAATGCATTGGTCGCTATAACAACCTGCACACGGTCATATATAAAGTCGTCCTGATTCTGTTTTCTTGTTTCATTATCAAGCCCTGCATGATACTTTGTAACACTTATCCCCAATGAACTAAACTCATCATATAACTTGTCCACATTTTTTCTGGTAGCACAGTAGATAATTCCACTCTCATCCATATGCTCCTTTATATAAGCTGCTATATATGCATCCTTTTTCTTTCCTGACAGATGCTCTACACTATAATATAAGTTCTTTCTGTCAAATCCTGTAACCACAAGCTTTGGACTTTTTAACTTTAATATGCACTCTATATCTGTCTTTACTTCACTTGTCGCTGTAGCTGTAAAAGCACTGACAACCGGTCTTTCTGGCAGACTGTCTATGAAGTCAACTATCTTTAAGTAGCTTGGTCTGAAATCCTGCCCCCACTGTGATATGCAATGTGCTTCATCAATAGTCACCATCGATATATCTGCTTTTTGTGCAAATGTCATAAAGCTCATAGTTTCAAGTCTTTCGGGTGCCACATATATTATCTTGTACTTTCCCTGCGCCGCATAATCAAGTGCCTTATACATCTGCTGCTCTGACAGTGTTGAATTAATATAAGCCGCATTTATACCTGCTTCATTAAGCGACTTAACCTGGTCCTGCATAAGCGATATAAGTGGAGATATAACTATGGTTATACCAGACAGAAGCATAGCCGGAACCTGATAACACACTGACTTTCCTGCTCCCGTTGGCATAATCGCAAGCGCATCCTGCCCCTGCAATATAGCTTCTATTATATCTGACTGTCCTTTTCTGAAACTGTCGTATCCAAAGTACTGTTTTAATACCTGACTGGCATCCATATTAATCCTCATTTCTGTTTTGTATATTTACTTTAAGTATTTTTCAAGGCATACTAACTGCACATCTGGAATTCCATTAAATACACATTTTAGGTATCCATTTGTAGTGTAACACAATTATTCTGTTTTGCATAATTTTCATAAAATGCTGCAAGATTTTCACTCAAAAAGCATCTTCGCTACAGCAATAAGCAGACTGCCATTACCCGGAAGATATAATGGAAGATCCTTTCGTGAATTCTGTCTGTTGTTTCCACTTATCACGTATTCATTCTTAGGTGACTCTATAAGAAGCTGTGAAAGTGCCTCACTCTTAAGACCTAACTTGTCTGCTGCCATAGCTATAACCGCAAAGTCCCATCCCCAGAGTGTCGAATAATCCCATACTTCCATCACCTTATCAAGTGTTGCCCTGTATACATCCATATCAACAATATTCTTAGCGCCATAACCATCTAACATCCCATATACCTGTAGCATAAGCGGATGGTCGATAGCTTTATTAATGTATGTGTCAGAGCAGTTTTCATGTGATATATATAAGCCGTCTATAACAGGAAGTGGAGCTATTCTGTCTGCTATATTGTTCCATTTCTCTGATAATGTTACATAGCCAAGCTTATCAGCCCACTCTGCTGCTACTTTAAGACCGAATCTAAAGTAAGCAAGCTCAAACACAGGGTTTCTTGTGTCCTCTGGAAGATGTCTTTCCTGTACCGGTATAACTGGCGCTTCTATGTTAAATGTATCTGTATCAATATCATATACAAGATAATCTTCCATGAATTCAGCCGTTTCTTTTACCAAAATCCAGTACCTGCGCATATATTTGTCCGTTTTTTCTTTAATATACGCGTCATTTTCATAGCAATCCCGCACCATATCTAACATATTGATTATGTGAGGCTGCTGCCATATAAGAAGAGGCGCAATTTTTGACGGACAATCCTTTCCTGTATAGGATACCATTTTTGTCCACCTTGCACCCTTATAACCATTTCTTGCTGCATTTTTTTCTGCCTCAGGAAGTATGCTTATGTACCAGTCAAAGCTTCTTTCAAGAAGCTCTGGATGACCCCACAACGCAGCCCACGCCATATGCCAGTAATGCATCTCAAGATGTGCCTTTCCATACCAGCTATTACATGTAAGCCCTGTTTCCGCTGGTGGTATATAACCGCTGTCATTAATTATAAGAAGATACTGCGATAATATAACTCTTCTCATAAGTTCATCATTTTCATGATAGAAAAATTTTCCGCTGTTCCAGTAATCATGCCAGAATGTATGTACATTTTCCTTTATTACTGCAAATATATCCTTAGCATTAAGTTTTCCATAATTCTCATAATAATCTGGCATATCTTTACTGTTTGTTATGCTGCTATAAATATCAGACTTGCCAGATACATTTGATAACTGCTTTTTATATATACTGTTATCAGCAACATCATCCTCTGCATTATCCTTGTTATTATCTGCACCGATATTACTTTGGACATTATTATATATACTGTCATATATGCCGTCTTCATCTACAAACTCAACACAGAGATAAAAAACATTGTCATTATCTACTTGATTTAGACGATATCTGTGTTTGTCTGACTTTTGCATCTGTCCGTTAGTCTTTACATTTACCGAATAATGAGTGTCGTCAATCTGTCTTTTTATTTGATATATATTATTAACTTTCTTACTGCTTATGGCTTTATTTAATATCTCTGCATTTTTATAATTAGAATTCTTATCCACCATCTCTGTATTGACATCCGCAGTAACTTTATCCTCTATCTCTTCATTGCTGTTATCAGTAATTTCATCATAATGAATTTTATCATCCGACCAGTCAGAACCAGTTATATCGCACGAAGCATATGGAAAATGTATATTCACGCAAAGCCCTTTTTTCAAGAGTTCAGACTCCACCTTAAAAGCCACCGTATCAGACTTATTATCACATATTGTTTCAACACTTACATTATACTCACTCGAAGCATAATTTACTGTAAAATCACTTTTTAGCACGCCTGTTGTTATATCAAGTATCTGGTTTATATCTGATAACATATCTGAAGTCATATATTCACCATCAACCGACATAGCAATCCTTGCAAGATTAAACTTATGAGGGTTCATTCGTACCCCGTCATAAGCATCCTCATTTCCTTCATATTTAACACGCGGATATGACACCTTTCTCCCAAGAAAATCATACTCGGTCATACGCACATCATCCATGGTATAACTTTTTCCCGGATAAGTATGCCATGCCCACTCTGCCATAGTACACAGCGGTGTTTCCTCACTATACTCCTCATAAAGTGTCTGCATTCCTGTAACATCCGCCGTGAAACATAACCTTCCATTACCAACCGTCAGTGGTGACTTTGCATCTGCTTTACTTAAATGTGGATTATATTTTTTTACTACATTAATTCTGTTAATTACATCATCATCATTCGCACTCTTATTAATATTTTCATTTATGCTTATATTTATCTTTTTATTTATACTTTTATTCATCTTCCTGCTCCTCACACGAGTTTATTTTAAGCATTATTTTTTGCTTCTTTTTCATAATGCACATTAAATTATTATGACATCGTTTTTATTATTCACGAATTAATTTCCAAGCCTACGATATAACAAGCACCCTGTCCGCATTATCCTCCTCATATCTCTCAGGCTTTCGTGCTGTAAATGTATCACCCACGCATTTTCCAATATAACTATATACACCTGTAACCGGGCTCATCCAGTACATAGACTTACCACTATATGCTGATACATCAAGAGTGAATTCACTGCAGCTGTAATCATACGCTATAACATAATCACTGCCTGCAAATACACTGATATGTCCATATTTCTCCTTCTGTCCACTAAGAAGAAGCTCATCCGCCATCTTTCCACTTGTAAAATCAACCGACTCCATAAGCTTCTTAAGATGCAGCATTTCTCCTGAGCCCTCATGATGAAGCGCTTCCTCCCACTCACATACAACGCCATAATTCACTCCATCATCACCATTCTTATGAAACTGCATAACTGCATTATCACCATAAGTATGTCCACATGCTCCTGCAAGCACTGACCAGTAGGCATATCTTCTTACATCCTTTGCCCTCCAGTAAGGTTCTGTGTTATCGTGAAGTCCCTGTATAATCCACTCATAAGAAGGCTCTCCGTCAAGCACCGGCTTGTCACTTAATTGCCTGTCATGTAACACATATTTCCAGTTATCCTCACCATAATATGATGTATTATCAGCCCCAGTGTCATCCCACGCACCAAGACTGCACTGGTCGTATCCTCTGTGTCCTGACTGGAACATATTAAAGTCAAGCCAGTCTGCATCAGCAAACCATGTTGTTGAAGAACATCTTCCAAATGGATGAAAAGTAACAAGCTTATCTGGCATATGCTCTTTAAAATATGTACCCATCAATGTATATATATCCTTATAAGCCTCTGCCTTAACATCACCGCCGAGCACCCATATTATATTAGAATAGTCTTTATAACGGTCAGTAAGAAACTTTGCATATGTAAGAACATTTTCCATATTCAGAATGTTCTCCTTTACAATACTTCCCCAGCATGGAAGAAGTGCCATATATAACCCAAGCTCTTCTGCAAGCTTTATAACCATATCAATATTGTGCCAGTACTTATCAGTGTCAACAGCCGTATTTTTACAGCACATACGATTAACAGTTTTTAATGCTTCTGGCGTATCCACCGAATAAATAAGCACTGCCTGAATAACATTAAAACCTTTATCTGCCCTGTTTTTTAGATATGTATAAGCTTCCTCATAAGATATATTAGTAAACAGCATCCACGCCGTATCTCCCAGCCAGAAAAATGGCTTATCCCCTTTCATAAGATATTTTTTATTACCGCTTATATGTAAATTCTCCATAACATCTGCACTCCTTCTATAAATATATGTTCTTTTTCCGCTCGACCTGACATTACTTGACTGCTAATTTCAATCACAGCTTATACCTCTGACATCTCTTATTTATAGAATTATAACTCTATCTGATAACCAATAACGCCGAAAGTATCTCTGATTAATCGCAAATAACAGAAAAAGAGCTTGTATATAACAGTTTCTCATTAATACAAACTCTTTTTAACTTACGTCTACTGATTACTATGTTGATTTACAATCATCTGATAACTCAGTCTGACATCATATTTATCCTTTTATTAAGTCTCTTTTTTGCATATACACTTATACCTGCTTAGCAATACTTTACTTATCTTCCCGCCTTCGACTTCACCTTATTCTTATACATCTCCTCATCAGCTCTCTTAACGACCTCAAGAACATCTCTTCCATAACCTTTAGCTATACCCACTGCACTTGTTATCTTAAGACGGCTTCCTTCATTTGCTTTCTCTATCATCTCTGCAACCGAGGCAGATATATTTTTGCCCTCTTCATCAGATGGATTATCAATTATCATTATAAACTCATCTCCGCCTATTCTGTATACTCGCCTTCTTTCATCTACAAAAGAATACAGTACGGAAGATAATCTCTCTATCGCCTTGTCGCCATAGTCATGTCCATAAGTATCATTAATCATCTTTAAATTATTAAGATCCCAGAAAATAGCCCTTATATTATCTATATAAGGATAGTAAGTTTTAACCATCTCCTCGTACTTATTCTTATTAAATACCTTTGTTCCTGAATCTGTTTCCTTAAGATATGTAAGCTGTGCTATCCTCAGCTCATCTTCACTACTTCTTAGAACTATATCCTGTAGCATAAATGTTATAACAAGCAGTATCATACATCTTGGAAGTACACCAAACACAAGCAGCACAAACACAGGATCCGAATTAAATGAATAACCTGTCCCGCTTGCAACTACTGTAAGATACCAATCCCTTTTATGACTTCCCTCAAATAAAAGATTAAGGTCGCATATTCCATAAAAAAATCCAAGCACCATACTTAACAGCACTGAAACTGAATTAATAATATATGTAAACCAGAGTGCCTTTCTATGTCTGTAATGTGCAGCAAACAGAAGTGGCACAACATATAAAAGTACAGCATGATATGATTTTTCCAGTAAAAAAAATTCTCATATTTTCTAGCAAAATATACAAAGTTCTTCAAATTTTAAAATTATTCAACACATTTTTGTAGCTTTTATACAATATATTTTTGTAATTTTATATAATATTATATGATGTGAGAAACAGGATAAGTGTATATCCAAAAAAGTCATATTACATATCATGTAAGATAATTGTTTTCGTTACTTGTTATATATTTTATACTAAATATATAGCAAGTTGTATAATACAACCTATCTACAAAATATATAATATGACTTTTAATTCTATATTATAAGCATTTTCGACAATTCATTTATAAGTTTATATTTACTTTTTAAGTTCATTGAAGACTTAAGACAGCAACATATATAATTCTTAATTACCTGTTGCAGCATCCTCTCTCTTCTCCTTAGGAAGAATAATATTAAGAAGAATAGCCATAAGCGCTGCCGGAACTATTCCTGAACCACCGAATATAAGGCTTATAAACTCAGGTGCATGTGCAAGTATTGCTGTGTTAGCGCCTATTCCATAACCTACGCCAAGTGCTACAGATACTATAGTAAGGCTTCTTGCATTAAGAGGCTCTTTTGTTATAAGCTGTATACCACTTACGATGATTGATGAGAACATCATAACTGCTGCACCACCAAGTACTGACTGTGGCATAATAGATATAAGCGCTCCAAGCTTAGGGAATAATCCGCACAGTATAAGAAATACTGCACCACATGCAAGTGCTATTCTGTTTACAACCTTTGTCATAGTCACAAGTCCTACATTCTGACTGAATGAAGTATTAGGAAGAACACCGAAAAGTGCTGCAAGTGTTGAACCTATACCATCACACATAACACCACCTGAAAGCTCTTTTGCTGTAGCTTCTCTTCCCATACCACCTTCTATAACGCCTGATATATCACCTACAGTTTCAACCGCAGTAACTATAAACATAACAAGCACTGGTGCTATAGCACGCATATCAAACACAGGCTTTACTGGCATAAACTGTGGAATTTCTATCCACGCAGCATCTGATATCTTGCTCCAGTTAAGCACCCATGACTTAGTATACTCTACACCATCTGCTGTAACCGCTGTATGAGGAAGAATAAGTCCCATAATAAATGCTGCAACATAACCAACGATTATACCTATAAGGATAGATGATGAACTAAGATAACCCTTAGTCCAGTGCTTAAAGAAAAGTATAACTACAAGCACTACAAATGCAAGAAACAGATTTTCCATAGAACCAAAGTCCTTTGCACTGCTTCCACCGCCAAATGAGCTTATACCAACCGATATAAGCGAAAGTCCTATAGAAAGGACTACCGTACCAGTTACAACCGATGGAAAAAATCTTCTAAGCGGCTTAAGAAATGCTCCTAACACTGTTTCAAACAGACCGCCTAATATGGAGGCTCCCATAATAGCGCCGTAACCTATGATACCGCCACCCATAATCTTTGCAACACTGCTGAACACTCCGATGAAGCCTGAACTTGTTCCCATTATAATAGGAACTTTTCCACCGATAGGTCCAATCGCAAACAACTGTATAAGCGTAACAATACCTGCAATAATCATTGCATTCTGTAAAAGTGCAACCTGAACTGTTGCATATTCACTGCCTGCACCTATTCCACAGGCACCCGTTATGATAAGAAGCGGTGTAAGATTACCGACAAACATCGCCATAACGTGTTGAAGTCCAAGCGGAATTGCCTGCTTTAGTGACAGCTTTCCGTCAAACTTATATGCGTCCTCTGATAACGTACTTCCAACTTTCATAGTTTTCACCTCATATAGTCTTTTTTTTTATGTAAGAAACTGCTTCATAAGCATATATTACAACACTGTAGATTTAATAAAACTTCTTGCTTCCTCTTACCGGTTCAGATGTAAGATTAACTCCTAATCTTGCAAATGTCTTGGTATCAACCTCAGATAACATAACTGTTGTATGAACCTGACAGCCCTTAAGCTTAGGAATTTGCTCAAGTGCCTTCTTTGCATTGTCATTAGTCACAGATGTAAGTGCAAGTGCTATAAGTACCTCATCACTGTGAAGTCTTGGGTTCTTTCCACCAAGATACTCAACCTTAAGATTTTGGATAGGCTCGATGAATTCCGGCTTTATAAGCTTCTCATCGTGTTCTATTCCTGCAAGATGCTTTAAGGCATTAAGAATAAGTGCTGATGAAGCTCCCAAGAAATCAGTTGTCTTTGACGTGATTATTGTGCCATCCTCAAACTCAATAGCTGCACAGGCAACACCTGTTTCCTCTGCTCTCTTCTTAGCCGCTACAGTTACCTTTCTGTCATCGGTTGTAATCTTAGCCTGCTTCATAAGAAGCTCTATTTTGTATACTTCACTCTCTGATGCTTCTTCCTTTGCAACTCTGTTTACTGCTGTATAGTATCTTCTGATAATTTCCATCTTAGATGCCTCACAGCATGCCTCATCATCCACTATGCAGTTGCCTGCCATATTAACACCCATATCAGTTGGTGACTTGTAGTAAGTATTCTCACCATATATTTCCTCTAATATGGCATTAAGTACAGGATATATCTCTATATCACGATTGTAGTTGACTGCTGTCTTTCCATATGACTCAAGATGGAATGGGTCTATCATATTTACATCATTAAGATCTGCTGTAGCTGCCTCGTAAGCAAGATTAACTGGGTGTTTAAGTGGTATGTTCCATATAGGAAATGTCTCAAACTTAGCATAACCTGCCTTAATTCCCCTCTTATTCTCATGGTAAAGCTGTGAAAGACATGTCGCCATCTTTCCACTTCCAGGACCCGGAGCTGTTATAACTACAAGCGGTCTTGTTGTTTCTATATAATCATTCTTTCCGAAACCATTGTCACTTACGATATTAGGTATATTAGATGGATACCCCTCTATAACATAATGCTGGTATACCTTAATTCCCTTCTTTTCAAGCTTTTCCCTGAACTGGATAGCTGCTGGCTGTCCTGTAAACTTAGTTATAACAACACTTCCAACATACAGTCCCTTCTTCTCAAACTCTCCTATAAGTCTTAGCACATCAACATCATAAGTTATGCCAAGGTCGCCTCTGACCTTATTCTTTTCTATATCTGCAGCACTTATTACGATAACTATCTCAGCTACATCTGAAAGCTGCATAAGCATCTGTAACTTGCTGTCCGGATGAAAGCCCGGAAGTACTCTTGATGCATGATAATCATCAAAAAGCTTTCCACCGAATTCAAGGTATAACTTATCACCAAACTTACCTATTCTTTCCTTAATATGCTCTGACTGAATTTTAAGATACTTGTCATTATCAAAACCTATTCTCATCTTAGCTTGTTCTCCAATCTTTGAAACGCTTTAATGTCAGCACTTATAAATATTAACTCTGACCAGTAATCATTTTATCAGAATGACACTTATTTATCAATCTTATATAGCAATAAAAAATCTGCAAAAATTTGGCGTATAATGCTCCTCTTTTTGCAGGTCTGTCTATAATTTCATGCGTGTTCCAATGGTACCATATTAATATCCACACTGCCGTCTGTATGCCTTGTTATCAGCGTTCCGCCCCTCTGTGTATGCCTTTTTACTATCCCCTTGTACCCAAGATAATCAATCGACATTCCATAAGTCAGCTGGATACCTTTATACACAAGTGACAGCGTATTAAGGTGGTCATGTCCACAAAACATCCACTTTATCACACCATTTTCCACTGCTTTGTTAAAAAATGTACCATCAAATCTTGGGATACCAAAATGTTCGTTAGCTTCGCCTATATTGCCATGCTTATATATGACACTTTTATCGCCCATTTTCATCTTTTCATAAGCCTCTTTAAACTCATTTACAGGAATATGGAAAAATGCCATCGCCTTAATATCCTCATTCTCACTTTTCAGCTCATCAAGCTTATCCATACACCAGTCTACCTGGTCTTTATGTATGCAGTCAAAGCCACTGTAAAACCAGCTACCCTCTCCATACATATTAGAATCAAGAAATGCAAGCGGCAGCACAACTCTTCCTTTGCTGTCTGTAAGATTAATAAAATAATTGCCCATTCCGTATATATCTTTTCTTCCCTTTGCAAATATACTGTATTCACCTGAACTGTATATATCCGAAAGCTTGTCTTTTCTGTACTTTGCAAGTATCTCACAGTCGTGATTGCCAAATACAAGCGCATATGGTATTGCAAATCTATCCATAAAGCTTATAAACAGCTCTCCCTGACGCTTATTATTCATAGTTCCTGCCTTTGGAAAGAAAGGAAATATGGAATCTCCCGTAAGCACAATAAGGTCTGGCTTAGTTCTTTTAATAATTCTGCTCACTGCCCTTAATGCAAGCCCGTCTTTCTTTCTTGAAAACATTCCAAAACCCAGATGAAGGTCTGTAAGCTGGAGTATTTTATAATCCCTGTCTGTATTTATCTTAAGTGCAAATGTTTCATTATCAAGCTGTTTAAAATTGTCTGATTTGTACATAATAATTAATCCTCATTTCTACGCACATTTACTGATATATCTGATTTTGACCATATTCAGCTTAATGGTATAAGGGCTCCTATGGCAGATATTATTGTAGATATCACCATAAGCACCTGAAAAGGCATTGTTCCAAATACACCACATATCGGGCTTCTTCCAGCCTTTTTCCTTGACTTTCCATAAGTCAGCACAAGCATGATACTGACTAGCACAACTACACCGCTCATTATCCTTGTAAGAACTATAAAACTGCTTACACCAAATATAGCAAAAAGTATACATGGAATGGTAGCTATAAGCCAGCTTATCCTGTTTCCTGTTCCTATCTGCTCATAAACCACATCTCTTAATGCAAGCGTATTAGACCAGAAGGTAGTAAGCAGGGCAAACAAAGAAAATATACCTGCAAGAATCATAGCCCAGCTTCCTATGCTTTTACCAAGCTGCATATAGGCAAGCTCCTTATCCAGTGTTCCCTTAGTTCCAAGAAGCACTGTAAGTGTTACAATAAGCACGAAAAGAGAGGATAATCCAAAGCCTGCAAATATTGTCTTTCTTATCTTTCCCGCATCTCCATCAAGTCCCTTAACAACCTGTATAACTGCCTGATTAGCAGAGGTTGCAAAAACCACCATACTATAAAGTGCAAGCAGATTGTTCAAATGAAAAGGTGCTGTATACAAAGCATTAACAGGATGCATAAATGTACCAATCGTCATAACTGCAACTATAACCATGAGTACTGCAACTGCATACTTCTGTGCTATTCCTACAGCCTTCATCCCTATAAATACTACTATTCCGGCTATTACATAATAAATAAGCTGTGCTGCCCACAACGGTATATTAAACCAGTTCACAAATATCTGCGCACCACCATTGATATTGCCACTCACGCCTATCATAATAGCCAGTCCATATACTATAAACATTATCCAGCTGAACACCTTTTTCATCCTGCCAGTAAAAAGTTCTCCCTCAAAGCTTTTTACAAGCTGTACACCTCCATTATTGTATGAAAGCTCAGCTATAATTAAATGCAATATTACATTGACTATATAAGCAATAGCAACCATCCATATAACATCAAGCATACTGTTTTTTGTTGCAAGATATGGCACTGCTATAATACCTGTTCCTATGCTGTTGCCAACTATCATACATATTGCCTCAAAAGTAGACAGCCTGGCCTCTGAATTAATTGTTCCTGCCATATAATACCCTCCGCTATTATATTTTGTATTTTAATTATCCAACTTACCATTCCCTATGTTTATATGATATCAGCAGCAAAAGTCCCACCCGACTTTGAACTTTTACCCCTGGCATCATATATATAATAAAACTGCTGACTATTAAAAGCCAGCAGTTTTATGCTCACATACACGGCTTAATATATACATAATAACACTTATTTCTGTATGTATAAATAGCCTGTCTTATTAATTTGTTTATTTATCTGCATAGATGTTTTTATGCCTTCACCTTATTCTCCTTACATACAACATTAACGTCAGCCAGTCAAGCAGTATTACAATAACAGCGACAAATGGACACCATATTGCTTCTCTTACACACTCAAGCATACATATTCTTACAAGTACTGTATCTTTAGCCCCTGTCCTTTTTATGATTCTTAATCTGCTTTCATATTTCTCACATCTGTTTTTTACTATAAGAACAGATACTGCAATAACAACAAACACAGCTGCTAACAGGGATATTCCATATAGCATCATTGTTTCAATAGTTTTCTGTTTTAACAGATCCTTTTCTTCCGAATAGCTTTTATAGGAAAAACCACTCTGTCCTAGATATGAGGATACTATGTTACCAGTTGACACTAAAGCTGAATCTATGCCATAGCGTATATTTACCTGATTATATTTAAGCTTTAATGTAAGTTCATCCGGAAGCTCATCAAGAAGAAAATATTGTTTAATATTTTCATTCTGATTATCAAGTGCCTCCTGCAAAAGAGCCGTTGTAGAAATCATGGTAAACTGTCCGAATTCAGGTATATATTCTTTAAATGCAGTATTAATCTCATCCCTGTTTTCATCAGTAATGTATATGACTGCTGCCACATTTGTATCAGCTGCAGGTGTATATCTTGTTTTATAACGATATCTTCTTTCAAGCTCTGTGTTGGCATATTTTCCAAGAAATCCCCGATAAGCCTCCTCTGATATGACTCCCTGTTCATATCTTTCACGTGTTTCCTGTGTAGTCTTAGTCTGTGATTCAACATTTGAGCCAGAAAGACATGTTCTTGATATAAGATTAAGCTCTTCAAGTCTATCAAGTGAAAGCTTATTACTAACATATTTGTATGCACGGTTCCAGCTCCATGTTTTATGATTAGCTATTACATCTGCTGTGTCGGGATCATCTTTTACATTAACATATTTTTCCCATACGTTATCCATATAATATCTTATGAGTGCATCCGAATATTCACTTTCACTTCCATCCCACTGATGATATACAAACTGGTCGTTTCTCATATTATCAGCATATCCATATAAGTTCAGTGTCATACCAGGCTGTAATGTATCATCATACTGTCCTCTTATATTGGTATCCTTAAAAACTACCGAAAGCTCACCAGCCGCCCATTTTTCATAGTCAGGTGCATTACCGCCTGCATATTTGCATATAATATCATATATACTGCTATCTGGTTCTACATACTCTGATGCATACAGATATTTATAATTCTTTTCATCAAGCTTTCCATCACTATCTGATATATAATCATCTGCACCTATCTTATTATAGTCCATCCCATCCCAGTACCAGCTTCTTCCAGTTTCGAAATATCCAAGGCGTACTTCTTCAACTCCATCTATATCTTTAATAGCTTTTAAAGTATTCTCATCTATTCCTTTATAAATGTATGTATCTGCACATTTAAGATTGTTATTTAATGTAAGCTTTCTGTCTATTCCAAAAATATACTCAGTATCAGCATTATCCAGATAATCCTGATAAGAACTTATATTTATCCTGAATTTATTATATATTTCAAGCTCTGTTGGTTCTTTATACTCTGATGCTGCATACTTGGATGCACTTTCTTTTCTCTTTTGCACCTCTTCCTTATATTCATTAATATCTTCATTATAATAATATACATATGCTGATGTATTGTTTTCCTTCTTATAGGCAACCATATCATCTGCATCTGCATTTTTTTCATATGCCTTATATGCAGTGTACATATTAATGGCACATAGCACCATTACCGCTGCCATAACAAGTGCAAAAATTCTTATAAACATATTGGGCAGAAAGCCATTTGTATGCATAAACCTTATATGTGTCTGATATATGAAGTTTCTGTTATTAATTTCTTTTATATTAATTTTTTTACTATTAATTTTTTTACCTGATGCCGCATACTTTTCTGCATTATACTTTTTATCTTTTTTTACCTTAATAGCTTTATTATAATCATGTGAGATATTCATATAGACATTAAATATTATACTTATTATAACGGACAATATAAGTGTAATAAGCATTTTAATGTATGTACTGCTTCCTATATAAAAAAACGTTACACCCATATTCTTTCCTATAATGCTGCATATAGCCCTTGCAAGCTGGCATGCTGTAAAAAGTCCAAGAAATGATGACAGAAGCAGTATAATAAAATTCTCGCACATATACATTCCTGTTATCTGGCCTCTTGCTGCTCCTTCCCTGATATGTATATCCATCGTATATTTCCTGGTCATATTATATGCCATCATCTGATAAGTTATAGCTGCGATACCAACAAGCATTACAAGAATAAATATATAATTGTATACAAGCTCATTACCCCATGGTTTATATGCATAGACACTACTGTTAAACACCATCTCTTTGTCAGTGTCCTTCTGCATTTTGTTAAACATTGCTTCATAATCAGATTCTTGTATTATATTTTTCATCCCATATATTGCAATGTTTTTTTGCTTAATATCGCTGCTATGCTTGATATTTTCACATTCATTTTCTGTCAGTATTATGCCAGGCAGATTTTCTCCTCCCTGCCATATGTTTGTGTAACTGTTTATTATTCCTGACAGCCTGTAGGTTTTTGTCACTTCATTTTCCTTATCGGTTGTGGGACCTGTATATGTATGTATACTTATTGTATCCCCTATTTCATATCCCTGATTAAGCTTTAGCAGAGTATTCCAGTCAACTGCCACCTCATCATCATTCTGTGCCCACTCTCCCTTATCAAGCTTAATATTTCCTGCCTGTATAAAATCCTGTGTAAAGAAGCCTATCTTTTCATCTGTTTCCTTATCATAATCATATATACTATTTACCACATAAGCGAGCTTAGGTTTTTCAAGATAAATGTGTTCACCTAATACATTATATTTCTTTGCATTGTAATATGGATTCATTATAAACCAGTCGCCAAAATGTTTCTTCGCCACTGCTGTCTGATATTGATACATATTTTCCTGGAAAAGAAGCATACCTGCCACAAAAAGAAATGCGATAAAAACTGTTACTATTGTTCTTAATACTCTCTTCCATCTTCTAAGCATACTTTTTAAACAAAGTAATATGAGTCTGCCATTCATAAAGCTCACCCCCTGTCATTACCTTCAGCTATCGTATCATCTACTCCAATGCTCACGTGTCCGTCAACTATCGTAAGCAGCTTATCTGCATATTCTGCCATCTGCTTATCATGCGTAACCATTATTATGGTCTGATTGTATTCATTGGAAGCTTCTGCCAACATCTGTACAACTGTCTGTGCACTAGCCACGTCAAGATTGCCTGTCGGTTCATCTGCGAGTATAACTGCCGGATGTGCTATCATTGCCCTTGCTATGGCAGCTCTCTGCTGCTCACCTCCAGACATCTGCGCTGGAAGCTTTCTTAAACAATGTCCGATGGATAATATATCCATAAGACGGCTGACCTCATCTCTATCTGGTTTCTTACCATCAAGTATAATAGGAAGTATGATATTTTCATAAGCTGTATATTCTGGCACAAGGCTATAATCCTGATATATAAAGCCTATCTTTGTGCGCCTGAACCTGGCAAGTGATTTATTGTTAAGCGTGCTTATATCTGTATCATCTATGTACACTTTTCCTGAATCAGGATTATCTATAGTCCCCAATATTCTTAACAGAGTGGACTTTCCAGAACCGCTTTTTCCTATCACAGCTGTAAAATCGCCTTTCTGAATGTTAATACTGCACTGCTTAAGTGCCTTCACTTCAACACTTCCTGTCCGGTAAGTTTTACTTATTCCTTCTGCTCTTAATATATCCATAGCATATCCTCCTTTAATAACGTCTGTATCTTATTTCAGATATCTTTAATACTTTATTCCTGACTTTAGTTACTTTCGTATCTGATATGCGGATTATATTGTTGTTAACTTACCTCAGACTTACATTCACAAGTTTTTGACCTTTTGTTTCTTACATCTTACTATCTCTTATCCTTAAGTCTGTATCTTGGAAGTATTATCGTGAATTCTGCTCCTCCATATTCTTCACTGTTACCTGCTTTTATTATGCCATAATGTGCCTCTATTATAAGTCTTGACAGATTAAGTCCTAATCCTACATGCATATCTGAAGCACTGTTTCTTGTTGTAGAGAACCTGTCAAATATATCATCCTGATCTTTAACAGTTAATCCATTCCCATTATCTTCTATTCTTATAACAACCTTTCTTTCATCACAGCCTGCAGTTATATACACTTTACCATCAGAAATATTCCTGATATAGTCTGCACTGTTTCCTATAACATTAGCTATTGCCTCAACAAGCCACATTTCATCTGCGTATATAACTGCACTTTCGCATTTATCATCATATTGTACTATAAAAATATCATTCTGATTTTCATGTATCATACCATTCATACAATTATTTATGCTATCTGATATAATTGAACCTATGAGTACTTCATCAGCCGCTATTATTACCTTCTTGTTTTCAAATCTGCTTATGTTAAGAAGTGTTCTTATAAAGTCCCGTATTCTGAATGCACTTCCCGCACTTTCATCAACAAGCCTTCCCATACGCTCATCCATGTGCAATTCCTGCATAAATTCAAGATTTAAGATTATCGCTGCAAGCGGAGTTTTTATCTGATGTGCTATATTCTCTATAAAATCCTGCATTTTTCTCTGCTGTTTTTTATTATATTCAGCTTCCTGTTTAAGCCTGTTTTCTAATATTACATTCCGTTCTTTAACTGCTGAAGCATCAGCTATAACACTATTACTGGTCATACTTCTGATACTTACAATGCCACATATGAATATAACTGATAATATAAGTAATGCAATTATATATATCCATATTTCCCCTGATAAAAGAAATATATAGCTATACCCTTTACTTCCATATCCGATTTTTTCAATAACTGCATTTCCCTCATTAACATATCTGCCCACAGCCTGCGTGATTTTCAACTTAGAAAGAACATCAAGATAATTCTCTGCTGCTGTTTTATCATACAAATAAAGAGCCCCTGTAAGAGCTCTTTGCTTAAGATTATAATACAGGCATAAAAGCATTACTACAGCTGCATTTACTATAAATGAAGCTGCAATAAATAATGTCTGTTTTTTTCTAAAATCCATAAATTTCTGTTCGATATCGTCCTGATTACCCATAAACACTCTTTACCTCTATATTTTATCTATCCACCTGTATCCTACATTTCTTATTGTTTCTATATAAGCCTGATGCTTTTCCCCATATGTTCCAAGCTTTGCTTTAATTCTGCTTACAGCAACTGTGAGTGTATTATACTCAACATAATTGCCATGCATGTCCCATATTCTGTCATATATGACCTCACGTTTAACAACACAGCCTTTATTCTGTATAAGTATTTTTATTATATTAAACTCTGTCGGGGTTATGCCTAATTCCACACCATTTTTTAATATCTTATACTTATCAAAAAGTACTTTAATATCGCCAACACTATATGAATTCTCCTTGAATCTTGCACTTCGTCTTAGGTTAGAGCTTATGCGTGAGAGAAGCTCTGCATTGTGAAAAGGCTTTGTTATATAATCATCTCCGCCTATATCAAGTCCTTTTACTATCGACTCTTCATCATCACTTGAGGTTATAAATATTATAGGTGCTTCTGTCTTATCTCTTATATTCTCACATATATCATAACCACTTCCATCAGGAAGAATAACATCTAAAAGATATGCATCGTATGTTGTTTTCTTAATACTCTCATAAAACTTCTGCACACCTTCCACCGCCGTTACTGTATATCCCTTATATGTGAGCAGCTCCGTAAGGCTTTTTCTTATCTGCTCGTCATCTTCAACAAGAATAATATGATACATATGCTCATTCTCCGTATTATATTCATATCTACATTTTCTATCTGCTCATTTATAATATCAGATGATAATATACATATTAACTTACACCAGACTTACTTTTTATAAAAATATTTTTATAAAAAATATATGTTATCATCGTAACAACTTAACCAGCTTTGCAAACCATTTCTATACTTATATATTTACTCCGAAACCGGCATCTCAAAATGCTGGTAATCCTTAGAAGCAGTCCAGTCTCCGCCCCACTCAAAACCATGCTTAATAAAAAGCTTATAACATATATCATCATGGTCAATCTTGTGTGGAAAATCTTTGCTTCTGTCCACATACTCTGCTGCATTAGCCGGCTCTATGCTAAGTCTTCCATCAACCTCTTTGATATAAGGATTATAAAGAGTATTAATATCAACTGCCATTCCAAGTGCATGCTTTGACAGCTTTGTTGTATACGATATGTAGCGGAAGTTAAACGCCGATGAATTGTTATCTCTCATTGATAATTCATCCTCTGCATTGTACTCATCTATAAGACGTACCTTTTCTATTCTGTACTCTGCCTTATATAACTCAGCAAATATATCAAGCACTGCATCTGCTATACGCTTATTCACTATCACTTCACCTTCATGTGTCTTACTATCAAAACCAATATGCAATATATGAATATACCTCAGTTCTTCCCTTGGCACAGTGCAGTTTTCCTTATACGACTTTCCCTGCATTTTTTCGAATATATCATCTGGAATTTCTGATATATAAAAATCATTGTTGTTCATAGTTATTTTCCTTCATAATTATTATGATATGATAGTCAAAATGTATTTTGCACCTCTTTTATGATTAATAATTCAATGTATATCTGTATACTATACGTTCCGTCATCATAGATGTATCACCCGCGGCAGATTAGTAATCAAATATCTTTACAAACATCAATTTAAATTTTCTTATATAAAATCAGCAAATTTAAACTGTTTCTATATTTCGCTGTGTACACCAGTTATATACCTTATCTATCAATCTGTCACATATCAATGTATATGCCGCGCCTATTACATTTACACCTATTCTAAGTAAAACAGCATATTTAAGTCCGAACAATTCCGCAGCTATCGACAGTGCGCCAAATGTATTAAATACTGTCTGCCACGAATAACCAGCTGAATATCCGACACCTATTCCACCTATCATACCAATATATGGATACATTGACTGTGGAAGTACTGTGTATAATATTGAAAAAATCAGACATCCAACAACATTGAACGCACCTCTCTTACCAGCACGTCCTTCTATATCCTTTGAAAAAGGCAGACACACTGACATACACGCTATACCTATCCACATCGCTCTTGGAATATTAAGCAGGTTCATCACAAGCATTGCACTTGATACTATAAATGTAAGCTTGATATACCATCTGTTTCTTGCCGAATTAATATTAAATTCATAAAACAAATCCTGGAAAGTTCTTCGATATGGTCTGTTCTTCTGGTTCTTATAAAAGATAATCATACAGATAACCATACCACAAAGAAGTCCGGCAACTCTTAACACATAATCCTGTCCTGTAACATCGTAGCCCTGTAATAACAGATAACCAAGCACAAATGTCGAATGATTATACATAATCACATTATGACAGCCCATTATCATAAGAAGCATTATGCATACTATATTAATAAGAAATGCAACAACAGGTGGCACCATATTACTAAGCCTTGGTCCTGCTATCAATATAGCATATATTCCCATAATTGACAAAAGTCCATGTGATGTCTTTATTCCAAAATCTGCCTGTCTTAACACAAGCACTGCAAGAAGTACTGTAACACCTACCACACTGTTAGCACTTCCTAGAAGCTTACTGAATATTGTAACAACTGCTACACAGAATACCATAACAAGGTAAACCTTGAAATTATATATTAATATATGTTTTCTTTTCTCTTTAGCATCTTTTGTGTTCTTAATAAGCTGTTTAGAGCCTGCAGAACTTAACTGTAATTCCTGATAAAATGTCATAAAACCACTCTGATCCTTTCATCCCCATATATTTGTTAAACTTCATTATTAATATTACATTACACATTAACATATATAATATTTAACATCTGTCTATTTATCTATCCAATTATTTTCCAAATGCATTTAATAATGAGAATTTAAGATGCTAGGGTTGAGTAATATAACACTATTCCTTGCTATTGTCAATTATAAGCTTATAACCCTTTCTGCCATCTATATTGTTGATGTACTGTGCGCAATAATTTGCTATTTATTTTCTTCACTTTGCAAAATATTACTTAATATTTTTATCTGTTTTACTATATTATCCTTTATACTGCCCTTAATATAGACATCATTCAAATCATTTTTACTATACTGTAAATATGTATTATTGGTTAATTCTACTAATAAAGCTGTAAAATATCTTTCCCAGCTCATATACATACTGCTGTCCACATAATCCCACGTATTTTGTAATATTGCTGACAAATCTGCATTTTTAATAACACCTGATTTCAATATCAGCCATTCAAATGACTCTGGCAGATATAAATAACAATTATTATTCTGTCTGGCATATAATTCAATCTTTTCTACTTCTGAACCAAATGCAGCTCCATCTGCAACTACAAGTACATTTTTATCTTTTTTCAAATGCTTATATATATTCGACTTTCCATCTGCTGATATACACTGTAAATGTTCTGATGAATATACTTTTTTGAAAAACTGGTATCCTGCCTTGGAGTCTTCTGTTATAATATAATCCACTTTAACGCTTTCATTTACATTAACATTTGTATATATCTTATACATTTCGTTATATACATTTTTTAATGTTCCATATTTACCGGAATTTCTTATGCCATATATTTCATCTACACTATATGGAAGTGTTTCAAGTGTCTCTCTTGTTATTATAACGAAATAATTGTCTGACTTTTTTACTTCTTCTGCAAACTCTACACTTGATACGAACTTATTTCCCTCATCTATAAAAATTATGCTATTCTTCATCTCTGCCAATAAAGCTTTCCAATATCGTCCCTGCAAAATATGACATTCCCTGTCGCATGCTAATCTTATTCCGCTATCAGCTCCATTTTCCTCATACTCTGCTATCATATCTGCCAGTGTTGTCTTACCGGTTGCACTATCACCTTTTATTATTGTAATATTACGTTTTACCTCGAAATCATATCTTATTTTCTTATTTTCTACTATTATTCTATACTTTCCTTTCATATATCCCCCTAGACATATGCCATAGCCTCATCTAATAATTCGCTCATATTGTGAACTATCTTATCTGTATTAAGTACTTTTATGTTAAACCTTCCAGCTCCGAAATCCATCAAATGCCTCAGATTAATAGTTACATCTTCATTTTCAGATATTTTTAGAAGCCACTTTGCACAGTTATTACCACAGGTTGAGGCATTAAATATTTTCTCTTTATCATTTATTATTAATATTAAGGTTTTTGTTCCACCAGATAACGCAAGTGGTGATATCTTACCCAACACTGGACTTTCTATAAGATTACTGTCAATAACTTCTGATTTATCAACATCTTTTATTATATCCCTGACTATAGGTTCTGTTATCCAGTTATCCTCATATGTATTTTTAAAATATACTGCTGTATTATATACAGCTTCTTCCATATCTCCATAATATATATTTAACATATCCTGCCCCTTTCCTATAAATTAAATATGTCTCATCAATATATTCTAATTATCGCAAAATATATCAATATCAATAATATGATATATTACTAATAATGTATTATTATATCAAAGCATTTCTATAAAGCAAATAATCTATACTTTAAATTAAGGTATCTACAAGCTTATAACCCTGTCCGCCATCTGTATTGTTGATGTCCTGTGCGCAATCATTATAATTGTCATTCTACCCTTTAAGTTCTGTAATGTTTCGTTTACTGCACGCTCCGACTCATTATCAAGTGCAGAGGTTGCCTCATCCATAAGCATTATCGGAGCATTTTTAAGGATTGCCCTTGCTATGGCTATCCGCTGTCTTTGACCACCTGATACAGACATCCCCTTTTCACCAACAACTGTGTCATAACCATCTGTAAATTCTGTTATAAACTGGTGAGCATTAGCCATCTTTGCAGCTTCAATAATCTCATCCTTTGTCGCATCCAGCCTTCCCATTCTTATATTATCCATTATGCTCATATTAAAAAGTATGGCATCCTGTGGAACCAGTGCAAAAAAGCTTCTGCCAGCCTGCAGGCTTATATCATCAAGATTATTACCACACACTTCAATCATTCCTCTGTCCGGCTTATAAAATCCCATAAGCAGCTTAGAAAGAGTTGTCTTACCCGAACCCGAAGCACCTGTAACAGCCACAAATTCGCCTGACTTTATTCTTTCATTATAATTATCAAGAACAACTACAGGTGCATTATTTTCATCTTTTATATATGAAAATGTTAAGTTGCTTATATTAACTGAATAATCAATATTATTATGACCGCAAGAGTTATTTATTTCATTATTTACAACATTTTGATTTTGAATGTCCGATTTATTCAATTTTCCATCACTACCTATAATATCATTTTTCCAATTACCTTCTTCTATATTATCTTCATTATGTAATCTTTCTTTGTTGAATTCCTGACGATTTAACATTTCCTCTTCTATTTTCTCATCTAGAAAATCAAATATATTCTGTGCATATGTCAGATACGCAATAAGCTCAGGAATATACTTTCCCATCTGTAGAAATTGTCTTGAAAAACGTCCATACATTGTATATATAGCTGCAATAGCACCAAGTGTTGTGTAGCCCTTCTGCACAAACAATATGCCTAATGCCAGAAAAACAAGATTACATATAAGATCAAAGCCTGTATTAGCACATTCAAGCAAAGATGAGAACACATTTCTTTTATCAGACTTTACAGCATACACATCTGCCTCTTCATTATATCTGTCAACTGTTTTTCTTCCTGCCGGAAACATCCTTACCTGTATAATTCCCTGAATAAGATCTGTTATATGCTTTGTCATTATGCTGTTTGACTCAGACATTTTCTTACTTAAGCTTTTAAGCGGTCCAGTCAGAACCATCGTAACTCCTATCAGCACTGTATTCACAGCCACAAGACAAAGTGTAAGCTGCCAGCTGAGTGCAAACATAGGCACTAAGAATACAACTACCATCATAAATGGCATAACAACTCTTCTGAATCTTGAACCAAATATATCACCCATTCTTCCAAGGTCGAATGATACTTTTGATAACATTTCCCCACTATGATGATTTTCATAATATTCACAAGGCAGCTTCATTTCGTGACTTAACACCTGTTCATACAGCTTTCCATATATTCGCTTTGCTTCCACGTTATATCTTATGCAGGCAAATCTATATCCTAACAACACTATCACACCTGTTATGACTATTATTATGACAGAACTTATAAGCCTGTCCCACTCGCCTTTCTGTGCTATGTCAACAACTATCTTCATAAGAAATGCTTCCATAACTGAAAACATTGCAAATGTTATACTCATCCCTAATATTGAACCATAATACATAAAACGTCTTTTTCCCATAGTTCTCATAGTCCGTAAGAATAACTGCCATATTCCGGAATTCTTATTATTGTAATTCCTGTTATTATTATCTTTCATATTAACTTTATTATTATTTTCATTATTAATATGTAATTTTAATTCACCATTATTTATGTCATTAACATTCAACTTTAATTTTGAACTATTTTTATCTGACTGTGTAGATTTATTATCTGCACTACCCTTCTGCGTACATTCCTGCATATACTCCTCCCATATCAAGCAACTGTTTATGAGTTCCAGCCTCAACTATCCTTCCATGCTGAAGTACAATTATTCTGTCAGCATCTTTTATTGTAGACAATCTGTGTGCGATCGTTATGCTAGTTTTCCCTTTGCACAACCTGTCAAGAGCATCCTGTATAAGCTGCTCTGTTCCCTCATCAATAGCAGATGTAGGCTCATCTAACAACAGAATTGGCGTATTTTTTAATATTGCCCTTGCTATAGCAATACGCTGCCTCTGACCACCTGAAAGCTGGCTTCCACCCTCACTTATCACAGTTTCATATCCGTCAGCAAGTCCTTCTATAAAGTCGTGAATTCTTGCATCCTTACATGCATTAACAACTTCATCGTGAGTTGCATTAATATTTCCATACCTGATATTTTCCTCAATAGTTCCTGGAAATAAAAATGTATCCTGTGAAACAAGCGCCATATTTTCTCTTGCGCTTTCAATATTCCATTCATTAATATCCATTCCGTACAACTTATATGTTCCGGCACTGGCATGATATAAGCCGCATAGCAGTCTGAAAATAGTAGTCTTTCCACCACCTGAGCTTCCGACTATTGCTATATTTTCGCCATTTTTAATCTTAAAGCTGACATCATTAAGAACATTTTCGCCCTCTTTATATGCAAACTTTATATTGTCAAATTCTATAACGTAATCTTCATCTAAGACATTCTCGTCAGATACGCTATTAGCTATATTCGTTGCCTTGTAAGTCTTGTCCCCAAAATGCTCATCTTTAGCCGAGAGTATTCCCTCAAGCCTTCCTATACACACCATACAGCCTGTTGCATCGACTATGGCAAACGGAATTCCTATAATCGACTCAACAAACTTTTCCAGAATAACGACAAAACCAACAAGCTCTCCAACTGTAAGCTGTCCATTTCTTACAAGCCATATGCTTAAGAATGCACATAATATAGAAGGAATCCATTGTATGAGTCTTCTTATAACTATCGCCGTATTGCTTATGCCTGTTCTTATCTGCTCTGTTTCCACAAGCTCCTCTGATGCCTTATGCATTCTGTTTTCAAAATACTTCTGTAATCCAAAGGCTTTTATTATCTGATACCCCATTATAGCTTCATGGTCAATCCCAAGCATTGCATCAACCTTTAAACGATATATCTTTGACACATCACGCATTTTCTTCACAAGAATATTTGACAGCCATATTACAAGTGGATAACTCACAACAACTGCAACAAAAAGCACTACATTTATCCTTCGCACATAATTGGCATATATAAGTGCCGCCGTAATATTTGTTATAATTGTTGCAAAATGCTCTGTCAGAAAGTTTTCGGCTTCTGCTATATCAGAATTCACCTTATTAATTATTGTTGCTGTACCTGCATTATCATAATATGAATAATCTATCCGGTATAACTTGCTGCTTATCTGTTTTCTGTATGAATTAATAACCCTTACCGCATATTTAAGTGAAAGCCTGCTTCCTGCAAATGAAAGTACAAAGCCCGATAATGTCAGATATATAAACTTTATAATAACAGTACTTATATCAACAGCTTCACCAGCCAGCATATGGTCAATATTCACACTTATTATCCTGTTGGCACTGACAATTATCCCATTCACCGCCGCATTAAAAAGTAAAGATACAATTATCAGATATGAGTACCTTAGCATATTCTTTATAAAATTATTCCCTTTCAGGTTAAACTTCTGATTCATATATGTTATTCTCCCCTCTTTTCATAACTCAGTTTTCTTTTACAACATTAATTATTGCACATAATTTTATTATTTTCATTAAATATAATTGCTTTTATGTGTTATTCTTTATAAAATTATGCTATATCAAAAAAAGGAGAACAGTATGCCATTACCACTTAAGCCTGGGGAAAATATTTATATAGACCACAAAATAAAAGAATCCAGTTACGCCATGCCAGCTATGCAGGCGGCACATGACCACTACACCATTGGATATATGGTATCAGGTGATCGAAGATGGATTGCAACCGACAATATACGTGTATGTCACGCCGGAGATTTCGGTATCGCCAAACCTGAGGTTTATCACAGAAACTGTCCTATTTCCGATGTTCCCTATGACCGGTTTGTTATAAAAGTCCGTACAGAGGTATTCGAGCCAATTATCGAAATAATAGGTTCTGCCCAATTAGATATGTTATGTCGCAATTATCTTCACTTTACTAAAGCTTCACAGAATGAAATACGAAAAATGTGTGATGAAATGTTATCCGAATACGAACGGAATTCTGACTATTCACAACTACTTCTTCAGGGAATGTTTTATAAACTTTTCTTCTATGTATATGAGCATCACATTCCTAATGAATCAGATAACAAAACTCTATACCTTAAAAAATTTGATGACAGAATCCAGAAGGCTATGATATATGTAGAAAATAATCTTGAATATGGTGCTGACCTTCAGGATGCAGCAAGCTTCGCCTGTCTTTCTCCATCACATTTTTCAAGACTATTCAAAGATGTAACCGGCTCCTCATATACTACATATATAACAGAGGTTCGATTACAACACGCAAAAATCCTTTTAGAAATCGGTAACCTTTCCATAAGTGAGGTTGCCGCCAAAGTTGGAATATCCAATGCCAGCTACCTTAGTGCTCTGCTTAAGAAGCATTATGGAATCACCCCGACACAGATAAAGCGGAGTTCTGATTCTGCTATCAGAAGCTGCACATCCCATTTTCCGGGTGGCTCTATGTAAGATTTACAAATTTGGATAAATTAAAAACAGCTGATATCTTATAAATGTAACTATCTACATTGTCAAAGCTTTAATCTGACTTTGTAAACTGCCACATCCTGTATAAGATACCAGCTGTTTTATACTAACTTTTCTATATTGTAATATATTAATCAGAAATTAAAATTTCCAATATTCCAACGCATTTACATTATAATACATCAACCTGCTTAAGCTGCCTTCTCTGAGTTCTTCTCACTCTTTGCATAGCTCTTAGCTGAGTTAACTACAATGATAAGACCAAGTACAATAAGAAGAATTGCTATTATAAGCTGAAGTCCATTTGCTATGAACACCTTACCCCATGTAGTAGTACCTGCTGGGATTGTAACTGCTGCTGCATTCTGGATAGCCTTAACCATAGCGATAAGTCTCTGTACAAGTGCTGTAAATGTTACACAAAGCATAATTATAAGAGGTGGGAAGAGCATCTTGTTGCTGCGTCCTGTAACCTTTAAGAATACGCAGAGTGTTATAAGAACAAGTGCGCTTAATAACTGGTTAGCTGAACCAAATAATGGCCAGATGTTAGCATATCCAATCTTTGTAAGTACGAAACCACAAAGAAGTGTTACGATTGTTGAGAAATATGTATTGCAAAGTAACTTTCTCCAGCCTTCTGCGTGTTCCATATCATCTACGCTGAAAAGCTCCTGGAAGCTCATACGTCCGATACGTGCAACTGCATCAAGTGATGTAAGGGCAAGTGCTGATACACACATTGTCATAAATACTGTTGCGAAATGTACTGGAACACCAAACATTTCAAAGAAACCAGCTACACCACGGCTGAATATCTGGAATGGAGTACCTGTTGCTGCTGTACCATCAGCGGCTGCGGCTGCACCTGCTACACAAAGAGCAAGAACTGCAAGTAAGCTTTCAAGTACCATAGCACCATAACCAACCTTAAGCATATCCTTTTCATTCTCTACTGTCTTAGAAGATGTACCAGATGAAACAAGGCTGTGGAAACCTGAAACAGCACCACATGCAACTGTTACGAAAAGGATAGGGAACATTGTTCCAAGCTTTGCATTGTTAAATCCTGTGTATACAGGAAGGTTCATAGATGGATGGGCAACTACAAGACCAAGTGCTGCTCCAACTATCATAGCGATAAACATAAATGTTGTCATATAATCTCTTGGCTGCTTCATAAGCCACATTGGCATAACTGCTGCAAAGAAGATATATACGAATGTAATATAGCTCCAGGCATTCTTACCTAAGATGATTGGACAGAAGTTACCAATTACAAATGAAGCAACAATAAATGCAATACCAACTACTGCTTCTTTCCAGCCTGAAAGATTAAACTTCTTCTGGATAAGACCAAATACTACTGCGAATACCATAAACATAATTGATACAGTACCAGCAGAACCATTAGTTGAAGCTGCTGGTGCTAACTGTGATGCTCCATCAACTACTGTATATGCATTAAATGTACCTGCAACCATATCAGCAAATGCTGCAATAACGATAAGTGTAAATAACCAGCAGAAAAGTAAGAAAATCTTACGTCCAAACTTACCAATATACTTCTCAATGATCATACCCATTGACTTACCTTCGTTCTTAACTGAAGCATATAAAGCACCGAAGTCTGTTACAGCACCAAAGAATACACCACCGATAAGAATCCAGAGTAATACTGGTAACCATCCAAATGCTGCTGCCTGAATAGCACCTGTTACAGGGCCTGCACCAGCGATTGATGAGAACTGATGACTAAATACAGTCCATCCATTGGTTGGAACAAAATCTTTTCCATCATTGTACTTTACGGCAGGTGTTTCTGCCTTAGGGTCTACGCCCCACTTGTTTGCTAACCAACGGCCATATACCATATAGGCACCAAATAATATAACAGCCGCGATTAAAACGATTACTAAAGTGTTCATAATGTCACTCTCCTATATAAAATATTGGCTGAGCAAGATAAATATTCCCAGCCTATTTCACTAGCCAAATACAATGAACGCAGAAAATCAGAAATTGAAAATAACTAATTCCATAATGCAAAAAACCTTCGTCTCTGCACATATCTTAACGATACTGTGCAAAGACGAAGGTAAATTACATTACTTCCGCGTTACCACTTTGCTTGCCGGATAAATCCGACCTCTCTACTACCACATTTAATGGCATGCCCTGTTAACGATGGGTACCGATTCTGACTACTAAATTAATATCTTTCACCAGAACTGCTTGCAGGTGAGGGCTTATCTATTCCTTGCTACCGTTTCTCATCAACCAACGGCTCTCTGTAGGCGGTGATATAAATAAATCATTTCCTGTTCTTCGCATTTGACTATTGAATTAAGTAATAAGATAATCTCTTAATTTTAATTTGTCAATAAAAAAATTAATTATTTTTTTGTATTTTTAATTTGACTACATTTCTACTGTATCTTTACTGTAACATTTATTATGGTCTGAATGTCTTTAAAGCAGCAATTGTCTGCCTCTTCTCTTATCATCTTAATATTACATTCTTTGCTTAGAGTATATTATGTTGATGTCAAAGAAACCAACTATAATGCCTGCATATTGTTCTATTCTATAAACTGATACTGATATGTACATTAACAATATTAGTTATATATTATACTCTTGTGATGTTTGTGAACAAAAGGAATATTTGATTTTTTAATAATCACTCTGATGTATATTATATATTCACTCAGTATGGTATATATTTTTATATATTAATAATATCATAAACTTTATAATTATATATCTATATAAATATATAGAAATTTAATATTTTTTTAATATTTACAGCAGCTTTTATTGACACAATTCTTTTACAACATTATAATTATAAGATAAAGATGCGTGAAAAATATATAATTTTACACAAATTAATCTAATTTAAGGAGAGTGATATTAATGAAGAACATTAAAGTTCGCACAAAGCTTACTATAATTCTGGCTTTAGTAATTATCCTTGTAACTTTTGAAAGTTTTATTTCTATTAATAATATGAACCAATTAAAAGACAAGGCACTTGAAACTATGGACACATCATCAAGACAGAACTATGATGATTCTATTAAAGAACAGGTAGGTGTCGTCATCTCTCTGTTATCTGAAATCAATAATGAGTATAAAGCAGGCAGATATAGCCTTGATGAAGCTAAGAAGATAGCTGCTGATGAAATACGTCAGATGCGCTACGGCAATGGTGGATATTTCTGGGTTGACCAGTCCGATGGTAAAAATGTTGTTCTGCTTGGAAGTTCAACTGAGGGTACTAACCGTATGAACACCAAAGATGCTGATGGCTACCAGATGGTCAAGGAAATAATCCGTGTTGCAGTCCAGGATGGTGGTGGTTACACAGACTATGTATTTCCTAAAGAGGGAGAAACTGAGCCTTCACCAAAGCGTTCTTACAGCGAATACTTCAAGCCCTTTGACTGGGTTGTTGGTACTGGCAACTATACTGATTACATAGACACTGCTATTGCACAGCAGGATGAGGAATTCACAAGCTATGCTTCAAGCAAAGCTATTTCACTTATTATATGCAGTGTATGTATGCTTATTGTTGTTGCTATACTCGTTGCCCTCATCGCAATTGATATTACTAAATCATTAAGAAAAATAAAAGAACAATTCGAAGTCATTGCCGGTGGTAATTTTGCCACAAAAATGCAGCAGCCTATGCTTAAGCGTAAGGATGATTTCGGACAGCTAGCCAATGCACTTGAAACCATGCGCGAATCTGTACGAAGCCTGTTAGCTCAGGTAAAAAGCGAGGCTGCCAATATTGATAAGGTTGTAGAAACAATTGATACTAATGTATACAATCTTAACGCAGAAATTGAAGACGTATCAGCAACAACAGAGGAGCTTGCTGCAAGTTCACAAGAAACTGCCGCCTCTGCTGAACAGATTAATGGAATGACACAGCAGATTGAAGAAGCTGCAAGGGAAATTGCCATAAGGGCACAGGATGGTGCAACCGAATCCCAGGACATCCATAAACGTGCCATAAAGACTAAAGACGATACTGTAGAGAACCGTCAGAAAGTTAAACAGATGATGTCTGACATCAGGAAAAATCTTGAACAGGCTCTTGAAGATGCCAAAGTAGTTGACCAGATTGGTGTGCTTGCCGACTCTATCCTTAATATTACTGCACAGACCAATCTGCTTGCCCTTAACGCTTCTATTGAAGCTGCAAGAGCTGGTGAAGCTGGTAAAGGCTTTGCAGTTGTTGCCGAGGAAATCCGTGTATTAGCTGAACAGTCTAAAGATGCTGTAGCCAATATTCAGGCTGTTACAGAAAATGTAAACAAAGCTGTAGGCAATCTGACCAGCGATTCTAACCGCCTGCTTGATTTCGTTGATACTGATATTGTTGAATGTCTTAACGGATTTGAGAAGATGGCTGATGACTATAATATGGATGCTTCCAACATCAACGATCTCGTATCTGATTTCAGTGCAACATCAGAAGAGCTTGTTGCATCTATAAGCAATATCACTCAGGCAATAGATGGAATTACTTCCGCTTCTAATGACAGTGCAACTGGAACAACCAACATTGCCCAGAAGACAGTCGTAATCGTAAAAGGCTCAGAAGCTGTTATGAATGGAGCCAAAACCGCAGAAGCCTCTGCTGCTGAGCTTCGTAAGAATGTTAATAACTTTGTTATTGATTAATTTTATATATAGCAGGAATTATGGGTGTGGAAATGTTTATTTCCACACCTATTTTTTGTAACTAAGATATGCTATGCTTTAACATATCGTGGTTGAATTCCACTCATTCTATGTAATTTTGTTTTCTCTAAAAACTTTTAAAATAGGCACAATCGTCATCATACAATATTTAACTTCGCATTTTAATATAGTTCTTTCCAGCTACAGCTGAGTTCATGGTATTATCTTTATTTTTCATTTTAACATAGACAATATGAACTACATCTCCTTCTATCAGAGTAATATCTTCCAGCATCTGAAAAATAACATCCCAGCCACATTCTGTTCCATTATCAGGAACATGGCAATTGTACGAATACCTATCGTAATAAGACGCTCTCTTCAGACAACTGAATGCTATAAATTTTCTTTCTAAGAGGTTTATTTATTACAAGGAACTCATTCAGTGAATCTTTGTCCATATAATTATAAAATCTTAAAATGGTTGGCTGCGATGCTAAAGTCTCTTTATTTAGCACGGCTTTAAACACAGGATCATTTGTAAGTTCATCCGAAGCATCTTCTTCAAAGTAACCTACAATGATCATATATATCATCTGAAGGAGATTATACTTGTCAGTGTGATATCTAAATAATGCAAAATCATTGGTCTTAAATGAATGGCTAAAAAGTCTGTCAATGCCAAGCTTGCTTGCAAATTCTTTGATATGAAGTAAGCCTGCATCGGAGAATAAATCAGCTCCATCGAAATTAATTTTAATCTGTCTATTGCTTTTAAGTGATAACGTATTTAAAATATTCATAAAGAGCTCCTTTGTTGATATTTATTTTAATTTGTCACCTTAATTTTACCACAAATGGTTGCTATTTTTTCATTGACTTAATAAGTGAAACGCAATATTCAGTTAAAATATAGAAACTATGTAGCTTTAAGCTGCTTTCACGGCATTGCCTTGAATAATTTAGGTTAACTTAGTGACATTGGAGTGCCGCTATGCTTATCTCCTAGCTTATTTCATTATATCAAATGTTACTATTCAACTGTGTGTTTGTTGCTTATGTTAATACCCTTTGTGATTTCAATACATCTAATGTTACTATTCAATTGTTTTGTATACTATGCTACCTTTCTAAACTCCATCATTTCAATACATCTAATGTTACTATTCAATCCACGATAATAAGCCATTTCTATATCACATATACCACTTACATCCCCTATTTTAAGCCATTCATAAACATTTTACCAGCCTATTAATATTCTTTCTTAACAATTAGTAAATCATTTCAAACAGCCTATTTATCAATATTTTCCTTAATATTATAAGTTATCCACTTGGTACACCATTTAATGTCAATTTACGTTTTAATACATTTAACTACATTTTTCCTATATATGTACCTTTTATGTAACATTAATTGTTAAGTATTATCGACAACAACTCTCGGAACAATTATTCTTAATTCACAATCCATGCTTCTATAAATACCATTTTCTGTCTAATTTTCTCCAACTATATTATGCATTATTTTCTTTACTAAATTATATAAAAATAATATAGCAGTTTTTAAATTTTAACTAAATAAGCATATCAAGTTTAGCCATAATCCTTTCTTTTTCCATACTTCCATTTGTTTTAGTTCTGATATATGGAAGACCCGCCAATTCTAAAATATGATTTTTCAACATATCTCTTTCAGCCTGCTTAGTTCCTGCCGTATGATAGTCCACGCCATCTACCTCTATTACTAATACTGCCTTTTTGCTTATTCTGTTATATATAAGAAAATCTACGTGTGTAGCCGGATTAGATAAATATCTGATTTCTTTATCACTAAGCTGCTGATAATTCCTTATTATTTGCTTTAACGGAATATGAGTAATTACATCTAATGCACTGTATTTTTCCATCTTAAATATCTTCTCTATGTTTACATACATAAGATTTTCCGAATCATAATCCGATATACTTTTATGTTTCTTTAAAAACTCCTTTCTTTCATCGGCATATTGCTTATAAAGATAATCAAATATTGAATATATCTTACTATCATAAATTTCAAAATTATTATATTCAATATAATTCATCAAATCTTTAATGTTACTTTCATTTGTTAATTCATTACCTGTTACAACAAGAATCAGCTTTTTCTTAGCTCTTGAAACTGCTACATTAATAAGATCCGGCTTATCTGTAAACTCTGATATAGTATCATCAACCGTTGATATTATTATCGTATCCTTTTCTCTTCCCTGAAACTTATGAACAGTTGCTATATCCATACCTTTAATCTCTTCATTTAAAGCATACACCTGATTTTTATATGGTGAAATAATTCCTGTTTCTGGTTGGTCTGAAACATATTTTGGTATAACTTCTTCTTTTATAACATCTATCTGACGCTGGCTATAATGCTTTCTTTCGTGATTGCCCTTAACAGTCTTAACTACAGCAAGAACGTCATCCTCTCCTTTATCTTCAGTCATAATCACCAGTTCACCCTTATAAAACTTCTGATTACAAAAATTAATTATTTTAGGATGACATCTGTAGTGCTCTCTTAACATTGTCTTTGTCACGTCAGGTATAACCTCTATAACTGATTGTAAGAAACTCTTAGTAAAATGATAACCTTGACTAATATCGTATTTATCAAATATTTCATCAGCTACTTTTTCAAAATCTTTTTTTACAACATTTGATAACTGTCTTGTATCTCCAACTATTACTGCATTTTTCGCGCAAGACAATGCTAATACTCCTGTTGCAACATCGACCTGCGAAGCCTCATCCATAATAACATAGTCATATATATACTCTGAATTAAGACTATTGCGTGATGAAAATGTGGTACTTAATATAACTGGATATTCTTTAACAAATTCATTTGAATTCTTCCACAAATCATCTTCGCTGAATTTTTTCCTTGGGATGTCAGACTTATATTTTGCTGCCAGATTATCTTTTAAAACCTGCATAGAATGTACTTGCATATTATCAAGTAACTCTGTGCCTATTCCGTCAAGTTCATTTTCTAAATATATAATCTGCTCTTGCAATTCATTATTTTTAGTTATATAAAACATCTTTTGAGCCGACATAATAATTTCATCTATATTTTGTTTATAAAGACTTTTACTAGAGATACCATACTTAAAATATAGCTTCAATCTGAATAATAGGCTTATTTTTCTTTTACTATCAACAAAGAACTGACACTCCTGCCATATATCCATACAATATTTTGACGATAACTTTTTTCTTATTTTAATAATATCCAACGATTCCTTTGATTCTTTTATAAAGTCCTCAAAATACTTATATTCTGTTGAAAGCTGTAATTGCTTCTGCCTTAATACTGCCAATTTTTCCTGCTTATCAAAAACTGTCTTTAACTCTATAGATTCACTATGTATTTTATTTATTATATCTACTGAGTCTTCTTCAAGTTTCCACGATGAAAAATCTGGATATTCAGATTGTTTCTCAATAAATTTCTTTTTATTATCGCTTTTTCCCAATGATGCAACTATAAATCCCAGATTGTATTTTGATGATGATAACTTCTCGTATACATTCTGAATTGCTGAATTGTTATTAGAAACTACCTGTACTGTCTTTCCCTTCATAAGAATATTGGCTATTATGTTCAATATTGTCTGCGTCTTACCTGTTCCCGGCGGTCCTTCGATAATGCTGAGCTGATTCTCCATAGCATTTTTGACAGCCTCATATTGACTATTATTACAGCCAAATGGAAATATTGGAAAATATTCTTTCTCACTCTTTTCTATTCTATTTTCCCCAAGATAGCTTGCAAGCGCTGACTCCTTACCTATAAAAGTTATTTTGCTATAATTTTTCTTAAGCAAGTCTTCTTCCGATGGTTCATTTTCCATTTTAATCTGACCAGCAATTTCTTTCATATATCCAAACACATTTGCAGACCTGTTATCATTCAGAACCGACTCTTCAATCACTAAATCCTTTTTATTATAGTCCCTCTCACTTCCATCCTTAAAACATATATGCCAATAATCATCCACTGCTCCGTGAAAGACATACATTCCAGATATATCAAAAAATGTTTTACCAGCCCTGCTGATATGATACATAGCTGGATTTAAAATGTCCGGATTTTTCAAAACTTGTACATTATCACATAAATACGAATAAACACTTCCATTTTGAAATGTAATATCCATTTTCTGCGTATCCTGATTATACTGGTACTTCTTTACTTCTGACGTCTTTATCTTGTCCTTAATAATTATCAGACATTCTCTTGTATTCATTGCTATCCTCTCATGTTGGTATAATACACATTATATGTAATATATATTATAAATCTATTTATCTTTTAATTTATTTTGCTATTTAGGCTGCTAATAAATTTATATAATTATTCATATAATAAATCAAATACATTTTATAATTAATTTTATTTAGTTCCTGCTTTTTTAAATTTCTCCAATCTGTAATGGTGTTCATTATCCAATTTCTTAACACCATTTTTGTAATCATATCCAAATTTTCTATAAAATTCCGTTGCTGTAATGGATGCCGGTATCTCAATTCTGCTTGCTCTTACATAAAATTCATCCGTTTCTAATGTATTTATGATTTTTCTTCCAACACCCTTTCTATGAAATTCCGGAAGGACAAAAATGGACAAAAGTATACTTTCTGTTTCACTTCCCCAAAAACTTGAGACAGAACCTGTTCCAATTATTTTTCCATCAAATTCAAAGACATACATATGCGCATAACCTGCCACATTCAGAACCTTTTCCACATTGTAAACCTTTGCAAGTTTTTCCATTGCTGATATGCCATAATCTTTACTGTTAACCTCTAAGAAATTCCTGACAATAAGATTTCTGACCTCTTTGGCATCCTCTTCCTTAAATCTCCTTACCTCAATATAACTCTTTTCATAAAAAACTAATGTCATATTTTTGTTTACAACTATTTCATCTCCAGTTCGAACAAATCCACATTTTTCATACAAATGGCAATTTTTCTCTTCCTGCTTAATAGTAGATAACCACCATTCTATTGTATTCGGATAAATATCAAATAATTGTTTGATTACGTTACTGGCAATTCCTTTATTTTGAAACTTTGGAATAACAAAAATAGGAGATATCCAATTTACATTCTTGTGTACTTTTTGCCATTTATGCCATTTAACTCTTACAGCTCCAGCTTTCTCACCATTAAACAAAATAAAATAGAAATTCGAATTATCATCAACTATTTTCTTTGTTATTGTTTCAAGACTTTCTTTCGCCGGACTTGTAGCATCATCTTGATATTTTTCATATAAGGGCATAAATGCTTCTATCTGCAGTTTATGCAGACATTCAGCATCTTCTCTTGTTATCAGTTTAAGTTCAATTAAATCATTCATTTTCTGCACCTCTTTCTTGTAAACATAAAAAAATCGCACCAAACATTCAATGTCCAGTGCGATACCTCCAATTTAATAAGATGCAATGTATGTAAAATCTTCTCTTATATTCTGGTTTTATGCACTAGACTAAAAGACCTACAAGCTATAACCTAATGCACTAACCTTGCATGTTTATAGCCGTGTACGTCCGTAATACATGTACATATAACTTCTTGAATATAAGTTCTGATTCATGTGTATGTTCTCCTTGTTTTTACTGAATAATATACCAGCATTTGCAATTCATGTCAACAATCTATTTACCATTCAGAATAATATCTATCATTTCTTGCTTTCCATTAGTGTATGCTACTCTATCATCTGCATACTTACTTTCCAGTTCTTCCTTCACCCTCTGATACTGCAAAGCCATATTCTCATTAGCATTTAGACAATCTCTAAAATGAATATAATTCCTCCACTCAGTTCCATTCCACTTCACAACATGAATATGGTATGTCCTGATATCCTTTTCCATATCCCCCATTACATAAAGAATCTGATCTTCCACATCCGAACCACGATAAAAGATTCCTTCCTTCTGTAACTGCTCATTATATGACATTATTTTCTCAAAATCAGTTACCCCAACAGCAATATCAATAATCGGTTTTGCTTTAATTGCTGGTATTGCTGTACTTCCAATATGTTGTATATCAACAGCATCATCACCTAATATAGATTTAAGTTTTTTGATTGTTTGAATGGCAGCCTCATCCCACTGTTTATCATGTGGTTCAAGCTGCACTGTTCCTCTTTTTAATCCTAATGACATAGTAATCTCCTTAATATTACATCACAATTTCACTGTCGAAATATTGTTCCTGAAAATGAATCTGTCTCCTGATTTCTTCCTTTGAAAAAGTTACTCCTTCAGGCACAACTACCCACTTTTCTTCTATATCATCTTTTCTATAAACAATGGCAATAATTTTACCTGTAAACTTCTTTACTGGTTCATTTACACCTAATATATAAGCGTCCTGCTCTTCCCCATCTGGTGCCATAACTCCTTCAATGTAACCATAATTTATTGGATAATACATATCCTTATATTCAGGATGATAACTTCCTAATGGTCTATCGACTGTGACAGTTACTGTTGCTCCAATTATAGAATTATTTTTTACCTGTAAATACTTCTCTATCAATTTCGGCTGTATCAACGGATATGTCCAGTTCTCAGGCAAATCATCCATAAGCACAACTTTC